>Ga0209639_1000098_pt1 | contig 138291 bp, 119 predicted proteins | sample EPASupsiteHSE605_FD_187268 | JGI IMG/M metagenome (GOLD analysis project Ga0209639, IMG submission 187268) | Bioremediated contaminated groundwater from EPA Superfund site, New Mexico - Sample HSE6-05 (SPAdes) (version 2) | ecosystem: Environmental > Aquatic > Deep subsurface > Groundwater >...
TCTGCAAAACATCTATTTCCTCGCTTAAAAGGTGGGGAAATAGAACTTGCAACATTATGGAAAATGGAGTTGCAACACTATGGAAAAATAACTTGCAACTTTCAGGAAAAAGTTCTTGCAAAAAACAGTGTGTGCATGAATGGAAGTACCATGAAGAGGTGAACAAGCTGAAAAAGATATTAACCCTATTTATTCTAATATTATGTCTTGGTTTAATATGTACTCTTTTTATATCCGCAATGAACTACGACTATGACAAAACAATTGGCGGTCAGTTTCAAATAAAAGAAATGAATATAGTATCTAACTCTGAACAAAAAGCTTTAATTGAATTTAACATTGTACCCAGCATAAAAGAGAAATTTAAACCCCAATTCAATATCCTAAAACAAAACGATCCAATTTTTCAGGGTGAACAAAAGATAAGTCAATCTTCTCTTGGCGAATATATAATTGAGATTATTCTTCCTAATACAAAGCTGCAAAAAAAATTAAGATCAGAACTTAGTTTAAAAATTATAAATAAAGGAAATTCGGAACAAATTCTTCAAAATATAAAGGTTTCATACCCACCCGATGATTCCTTAATGATAATTTATCTTGGTTGTAATTATTATCCCCAAACTGTAGAGCTAAAAAAAGATGGCAAGAATTTTACAGTCTTAATAAAGAGATAGAATATACATTTGGTTCCCGGCCGCCCCTTTTTAATTTGTCCTGTGTAGACAGGATTTTTTTGTGTTAAAATTCAATAAAATGAGCGGAGAAATTATATGGAAAACAACAGGCCGGCTCGTCTGGTATGGGACAGTAAAATTGATAATGAGAAGGGCCAGGATGTCTGTTCTATTCAGGAAATAGAAAGAGTGGTCATTAACCCGGTATATGAAAACCAGTTGTATTTTGAGCAAATGGAGAAGCCTGTTGATGCCAATGAGAATATAAATAATAGCTTTTTCTATGGGGACAACCATGATCTACTCTGCAGTCTAGCAAATAATGAAAATGAGAGAAAAATCGATCTTATCTATATAGACCCACCTTATATGACTGAGCTTGATTATCACTCCACAATAAGTATAGGAAAGTATTCAGATGTGCGTCATATCAACCGTGATGCATTTCAAGACAGATGGCCCGGCGGGCTTGATTCCTATCTGGATATGATGTATCCGCGTCTTCAGTTAATGCGGCAGGTTTTGGCCGAGGATGGAAGTATATTTGTGCATGTTGATTGGCATGCCAGTCATTATGTAAGGGTACTGCTAGATGAAGTTTTCGGACCGGAAAATTTCATTAATGAGATCGCATGGTGTTTCGGAGGGGGAAGCAATTCCCGCAAATATTTTCACCGTAAGCATGACCTGATTTTCTGGTATGCTCGCAGCTCGAAATATACATTTAACCCCCAGTATCGTCCTTATACTCAGGGCACGTTAGAGCGCGGTCTTACCAATGTTAAAGGCAATCGTTATAAACTAAATGAACAAGGAGCATTGATGCAGGACTGGTGGGTAGATATAAACAAGATTTTAAGTCCAACCGCCCGGGAAAACCTTAAATTCCCTACCCAAAAACCAAAAGAATTAATAAAACGCCTTGTTGCTTCGGCATCCAATCCAGGTAGTCTGGTGGCAGATTTTTTTGCCGGTTCCGGCACTATGGCCGAAGTATGTAATGAATTAGGCAGAAACTGGCTTCTATCTGATTCCAGTCAATTAGCCCTGCAGACCAGTCTTTATCGTTTAATAAGGGAGGGGTCTCCTCCCTTTACTATTAATATGGATAAGAACTCTTCTGCAGAAAAGGAAAATGGAGAATTGGTACTGAAAAAACCTGTGGTAAGAGAAACAAAGGATAATAGTTTCTCGGTCAGCATTGGTATTGAATATTATTGGCCGGCAAATATTGAGAAAATACCCGCACAGGACTTTGCCGACTATATTGAGTTCTGGGAAATTGATTTGGATTATGATGATGAAATTTTCAATTCCCACTATCAGGTGATTAGGAAAAACCAAAGATTTAAAGAACCGATCGCCCTGGATTTAACGTTCAGGTTAACAGAAAAGGAAAATCTAAAAATTGCTATCAAAGTCTACGATGTTTATGCTAATCAAACCATGGGGGTCGTTGATATTTTATAAATAATAAAAAGCTGTTCTGCTGGGCTGGGCTGATTTCTTGTGACCGTTAAAAAGGGTCATATTTCTATTGCGGGATGGCATTTTGGCTGCTTATATAAAATGATAAGGTCACAATTAGCAAGTATTATAAAAAATTTCCATACAATAAAGCCAAGCTTTCGATTATCATGGATATTGGAATTTGTTTGAGATATTTAGGCTCTTTATAAACAACTAAACTAATCTAATCTTCAACCATTACTAATTAAATCAGTAATAATTGAGGTGATATTTTGCAAGAAGGACTTCGTGACAATCTTGATCGTATTTACTTGGAATGGAAGAAGTTTATTGAAACCGGAGCATTTGATACAGATATAGTGCGTACGCAGATATCTCAGTCATGGTTGAGAAACCGCCAAGCGGGGATTGATCCATACAGTACTCAGGTTCATAGCTCCTTGAGTGAAGAGGGCCTTAGCAAGATTCTCAAAAATAACAAGAGATGGATTCAGGTTGCAAGGCCAGTCATGGCCAATCTCCATAAATTTGTTCAGGGTTCTGGCTTTGTTGTCGCTTTAACGAACGCGAATGGTCATATTATGGAGATGTTTTGTGATGACGATACCAAGCAGAACCACATCAGCCAGAATTTCTTCCCCGGAGCTAGCTGGAGCGAAGATGAAGTGGGTACAAATGCCATTGGAACCGCTTTGGTCACTCAACAACCTATTCAGGTTTCTGGTGCAGAACATTTTTGTCAAAAGCTTCACGGATTGACCTGTTCATCAGCGCCCATATTTAGCTGCAAAGGCGAAATTATAGGCATTCTGGATATGTCCGGAGAATCACAAGCTTCTCATTTGCACACGATGGGAATCGTGGTTGCAGCAGCTGAAGCTATCATGGCTCAGCTAAGAATTCAGCAAAAGAATTATGAATTAGCAACAATTAATAACAGACTAACTAATTTCTTTAATAAAGTCTCAGATGCAGTGTTTATCGTTGACAAGGAAGAAGTTATTATAGAATATAATCCTATAGCCAAGGCCATGTTTGACAAGCCCACGCAAAATATTATTGGATTACCGGTAAATACTTTCATTGACTCATCTGCCCAGAGTAAAAAATTACTCGGTGACAGTTATACAGATATAGAAGTTATGGCAGATACGAAAGATGGTCATTGTTATTGCCTGGCGTCCGGAGAACCAATTGTAAACGAACACGGGGAAGTGACAGGTGGTTTTATTGTCTTACGGCCGATTAAACAAGTGCAGAAACTGGTTAACCGTGTAAATGGTTATTATGCTACCTTGCAGTTTAATGATATTATCGGTGAGAGCGAGGAGATTCGGGAAGTTATACGACTTGCAAGGTTGACAACTAGTAACACATCCAATCTTTTACTGCAGGGGGAAAGTGGTACAGGCAAGGAGATTTTTGCACAAGCAATTCATAATCAGAGTCTGCAAAATTCCGGGCCTTTCATTCCCCTAAATTGTGGAGCTATTCCGCGGGAGCTTATAGGCAGTGAGTTATTTGGCTATGAAGAAGGAGCTTTTACAGGAGCGAAGCGCGGTGGCAGGATTGGAAAATTCGAGCTTGCTTCAGGAGGTACCCTTTTCCTTGATGAAATCGGGGATATGCCTCTTGAACAGCAGACAGCTTTACTGCGCGTAATACAGGAAAAAAAAGTGGCTCGTATAGGCAGCGACAAAATAATACCGGTAAATGTTCGCTTGATTTGTGCAACCAATAAGGACTTAATACATGAAGTAGAAAAGGGGACCTTTCGAAAAGATTTGTTTTATAGATTAAATGTTATGCCTATTACGATTCCTCCTTTACGCAATCGTATAATTGATATTCCACTTCTTTTTAGGCATTTTCTTGAGAATTTGTCTCGGGATTGGGGATATAAATTTGCGGTGGAGCCAGAAGTTATTGAATGTTTAATGCGATACAGCTGGCCGGGTAATGTCCGTGAAATGCAAAATGTTGTTGAGCGCGCTGCCAATTTAGCTGAAGATAGGATAATTTCAGTAAGTAATTTACCTGAAGAGGTGCGTTACCCTTCAAAGAATGAAACTTGTTCGACAGTGGCAGAATTGCCCCAGACACTAAACTGCAGGCAACAGAGACAAAATGTTGCCGGTGTTACGGAAAAGCATAAAATACTCAGTCTGTTAAACATGCATGGGGGAAATGTTAGCCGGGTAGCAAAGGAGCTAGGGGTATCGCGCAAAACGGTATATAATAAAATGCGGATGTATTCCATTCAGAATTAGCAATTAAGTCCTTCTAGGGCAGGATACAGAGCGATTTAGTGTATCCATAATAGTGTAAAGGGTGTTACCTGAGAACTGTAAAAGGTAACACCCTTTTCTCATGGCATTAATTATTTGACTTTAAGCTTTTTTTCACATAGGTCAAGCACAGAAAAAAGTCCATTTCGCAGGGTTTTGAGAAATGGACTTTTTTATTTTTCTATACCTGGCACGCTATTTGCTCTTTATAAGTGTAATTCCCTAGGTAAGTCTCAATGTTGAAGGATAGGTTCATTTTTTCGAGGCCGGGCGGTACAACCCCAAAAAAGTTATTATTATATGTTCCTATCATACTCAGTTCCAGTTGTTTACCAGGAATCAGATCAAAATATATATAAGTTGGGGGATGATGCCACGATGTTATAGGATTCGTGCTCCTGTTAAAACAAAGGGAAGGGCTCGTTTGAATTTAAGAATCAATCAGCAAAATAAAGTTTACATGGAGCCAGACTATCACGATGCGGTCATCATGATAAAAAACAGGGTTAATGTCCATAATAAATAACAAGACAATTAAAAGAAAGAGGTGCTATTTTGGCTAATTATAAGTTTTTTATGCCTTCAGTTAATTGTATGGGCCCGAACTGTTTAGAAGACGCAGGAAAAGATATCCAAGAATTAGGTTTCAAAAAAGCTCTAATTGTTACCGACAAGATTCTTAACCAAATCGGCCTTGTTAATAAATTAACCAGTGTTCTGGAAGCCAATAAAATTGAATGGGTATTGTTTGATGAAACGCATCCTAATCCAACCGTAGGAAATGTGGAAGCTGGCCTAAAGCTCCTCAAAGAGAATACTTGTGATTTTGTTATCTCCTTTGGTGGGGGATCCCCTCATGATTGTGCCAAGGGAATTGCCCTGGTTGCTGCAAACGGTGGATCGATTAAGGATTACGAAGGGGTAGATGTGTCCAAAAAGCCGCAGCTTCCATTGGTAGCGGTTAATACTACCGCAGGTACAGCTTCGGAAATGACAAGATTTTGTATTATCACTGATGAAGAGCGCCATATCAAAATGGCCATTGTCGATAAAAATACAACTCCTATTTTAGCTGTTAATGATCCTTTACTAATGATTGAAATGCCCAAAGGTCTAACTGCAGCTACGGGTATGGATGCATTGACTCATGCAGTTGAAGCTTATGTATCCACAATTGCGACACCCATCACAGATGCCTGTGCTCTGAAAGCTGTACAGCTGATCTCACAATATTTGCGAACAGCTGTTGAAAATGGTAAAGATGAACAAGCAAGGGATATGATGGCCTATGCAGAATTCCTGGCTGGAATGGCATTTAATAATGCTTCCCTCGGTTATGTTCACGCGATGGCCCACCAATTGGGCGGATTCTATGACTTGCCGCACGGTGTATGCAACGCTGTATTACTTCCCTATGTACAAGAATATAATGCCAAGGTTAGTCCCGGTCGTCTAAAAGATATTGCTGCTGCAATGGGCGTCGATACATCTGCAATGACAGATGAACAGGGTGCACAAGCCGCTATTGATGCAATAAAAAAACTATCCTCCGATATTAGCATTCCCGCAGGTTTAAAAGACCTGGGTGCCCAAAAGGAAGACCTTCCAACATTGGCTGCCAATGCGCTTAAAGATGCCTGTGGTCTAACAAATCCAAAACAAGCATCACACGAAGAAATCGTAGAGATTTACACGAAAGCATTATAATCGTTAATTTTTCCCAGGAAGAATCCAGAAAATTATAAGAGGGATAGGCTATTGAAAGCCTATCCCCTTAGACCTCTTTTGAAAAACCGGCTATGCCGGTTTCTTTTTGGTTTAATACCTATTGCGCAGCTTGCTGCCCAATAAATATACGCCCGCTATGGCTGTAGCATGCAGCGCCCACCAACCTGGCTCCATAAGGCTAAAAGTTCCGGGATCAATCTTATCATCATTAGTCATCTTTTTAACCATGGAATTTTTATAATCCATCATACCACTTGAAAAAAACATCTGCTGTTCCTCCTTCTTGAAAATAATTAATGAACTCATAAATATTTTCCCCTTGATCCTATATTTTAAGAAAGTAATTTGTCCCACTTTTGGACCCAAATACACCTGATTTAAATGCTTCTGTCTTGCATAGTTGTGGTTTTTATGTTATCAATTGCTTTAGAGGTTTTTTAATGCTGTATAAAATTACCATTTGTGATATCCTAAAAATAATGATTTTGTAAATAAAACGGAGTTGTGGGTATGAACAAAATAGAACTTGCCATATTATATTTTTTTCATACCCTGAATGGGGTAGGAAATAGAACTCTATGGAAGATTAAGGGCGATTTTGGAAGTTTTCAATCATGTTTTGAAGCCGACAGCCGCTCTTTAAATCGGTCCTCTTTGCCACTGCAAGTTCAGAGTGCTATTATTGAATCCCGAAGGGATGCAAAACCCTTAGCTCTATTGGAAAAATTGGCGGCTGAAAGTATTAAAATTTGTTGTGTAGAAGATGATGATTATCCAGAGCTCCTGAATAGTATTTTCGATCCGCCCTACTTATTTTACTATCGAGGGGATATAGGGTTACTTAACCAATTTTGTTTTGGGGTAGTAGGTTCAAGAGCAGCCACAAATTATGGTAAGGTTCAGGCCAGGCGTTTTGGTAATGAGCTGGCCAGGCAGGGAATGGTTGTTGTGAGCGGAATGGCACGGGGTATTGATACTGAAGCTCATCAGGGGGCCTTGGAAGCAAGCGGGAAAACTGCGGCTGTATTAGGGAGCGGGCTTAATATAGTATATCCTCCTGAAAACAAGCAATTATATAACAACATATGTCAGAGCGGAATTGTGCTAAGTGAGTTCCCGCCTGATATGCATCCGGAACCGGGTAATTTTCCGATTAGAAACCGCACCATCTCCGGGTTATGTCATGGATTACTGGTAGTTGAAGCCAAGCAGAGGAGCGGGGCTCTAATAACTGCCGATTTTGCCCTGGAACAAGGGCGCGATGTTTTTGCAATTCCTGGACCCATTAATAGTAAAAACAGCGAAGGTACTAATGCTCTCATTAAACAGGGAGCGTGTTTAGTAAGTAGTATTGAAGACATACTTAATGAATATAGCTTAAATCAGGGAAATGACTCATTGGGAACGCATCAGGGCGAACTCCTGTTTGACCTGGATACTGACGAATTATCGATACTCGAATCTCTTGGTCATGAAGCTGTGCATTTTGATGCTTTAATGGGCAGTACTCAATTGAGTAATGGGATGCTCAGCACCATACTTCTTAAAATGGAACTAAAAGGCATAATTAGAGCTATGCCTGGCAATTACTATTTAAAGATTTAGAAGTCCTGTGAAAAAAATTATCCGTGGTATGCAAGGATAAAAGTTTTTTCAAAGGAGTTCTAAGGAATTAAAAAAACAACGAGGTGATATTTTGGCAGAAAGTACACTGGTCATTGTTGAGTCAGCGGCTAAGGCAAAGACCATAGCGAAGTTTCTGGGTAAAAATTATAAAGTAAAGGCCTGTGTAGGACATATAAAAGATCTGCCCAGAAGTAAACTGGGCATAAATATAGACAACGATTTTGAACCGCAATATATTACCATTCGTGGCAAAGGAGAGCTTCTCAAAGAAATAAAAAGCGAATCACAAAAATCAAAGCGTGTATTGCTGGCCACTGACCCGGATCGTGAGGGGGAGGCTATTGCATGGCATCTTCAGAATTTTATTAAAATGCCGGAAGGGTCTAAATGCCGTATTGCATTTAACGAAATAACGAGTGATGCCATAAAGCATGCCATAAAAAGTTCGCGCCCGGTTGATATGAATCTGGTCAATGCACAGCAGGCCCGCCGGGTATTAGACCGGTTGGTTGGATATAACTTAAGCCCGCTCCTGTGGAGCAAAGTTCGTAAAGGCTTAAGTGCGGGAAGAGTACAATCTGTAGTAGTTCGGGTTATTTGTGAACGAGAAAATGAAATAAATGCCTTTGTATCGGAGGAATATTGGACAATAGAAGCTATCCTGGCAAGTAAAAAGAAGGATAGCTTTACTGCCAAATTGATTGCTTATAAGGGTGAAAAGCTGGAGATAAAGGGCCAGAAAGAGCAGGAGCAAGTTGTCAAAAATCTGCAGGATGCGGTCTATCTGCTTAAAAGTATAGAGAAAAAGGAAAAGCGTCGGAAGCCAAGCCCGCCGTTTATTACCAGCACCATGCAGCAGGAGGCATCTAAGAGGTTAGGCTTTTTCTCCAGCCGTACCATGCGTGTGGCTCAGGAATTGTATGAAGGGCTGGAATTAGGCAAAGAGGGAACAGTAGGTTTAATTACATATCTCCGTACTGACTCTACTAGAATAGCAAATGTTGCCCAGGAAGAAGTATTGGAGTTTATTAAGACTGAGTATGGTTCTGAATATGCACCTGCTTCTCCCAATGAATACAAGAGCCGGAAATCGGCCCAGGATGCTCATGAGGCGATTAGGCCATCCTCTGTCTACCGTACTCCGGAAAGCATTAAAAGTCACCTTAGCCGCGATCAATACCGTCTGTACAAATTGATCTGGGAACGTTTTGTTGCCAGCCAGATGACTCCCGCAGTTTATGATACAATAACGGCTGATATCGAAGCCGGTGACTATGGCTTCCGGGCCAATTCATCGCAGATCAAATTCTTAGGATATAAAAAGATCTATAATGACAATGAAGAAGAGGATGTAAAGAATCCGATTCCCGACTTAAAATCCGGTCAGAAGCTAAGTCTGAATGAATTAAAACCAGAACAGCACTTCACCCAGCCCCCTCCTCACTATACTGAGGCTAGTCTGGTTAAGCTGCTGGAAGAAAAAAATATAGGCCGGCCAAGTACCTACGCTCCTATTATTGAAACCATTATAAAACGCCATTATGTGGAGCGGCAGAATAAACAATTTGTTCCCACCGAATTAGGATTTATCGTGGTCGATTTGTTAACAAAGCATTTTGGCAACATTTTAGATACTCAGTTTACTGCTAAAATGGAAGAAGACCTTGATCTTATAGAAGAGGGACAATTAAATTGGAAAGGTGTCATTAGTAATTTTTATGGCCCCTTCCATTCAGATCTGGAAAAGGCTCAGGACTTAATTGAAAAAGTAGAAATAAAAGACGAAGATGCTGGTAAAGACTGTCCCAAGTGCGGTAAACCCATGTTTATTAAATATGGCCGCTTTGGGAAATTTATAGCCTGTTCAGGGTTTCCTGAATGCAGACATACCGAATCATTAAATGAAGAGGCAGGAGTTAACTGCCCACTTTGTGGCGGAGCGGTTGTTGCTCTGAAATCCAAAAAGGGACGAAAATACTTTGGCTGTAAGAATTATCCGGAATGTAATTTCCGATCATGGAACAAGCCTACCGGGGAAAAATGTACAATATGTGGTGATGCCATGGTAGAAAAGCTAAATAAGAACAAAGAAGTGGAAGCGGTTTGCCAGAACCCGGAATGTAAGCATCGCCAGGAAACGAGGGAATAGATTGTCAGTCGTTCATGTAATCGGAGGAGGATTAGCCGGATGTGAAGCAGCCTGCCATGTTGCTCAGGCTGGAATAAAGGTGAAGCTATGGGAAATGAGGCCCATACAAATGACCCCGGTACATAGGTCAGGTCAACTGGCTGAATTAGTATGCAGCAACTCTCTTAAATCAGAACAAATTGCAACAGCCCAGGGTTTATTAAAAGAAGAGATGAGAATACTGGGTTCCCTATTACTACTATGTGCTGAACAGGCCAGAGTTCCTGCCGGATCAGCACTGGCAGTTGACAGGGAGCTTTTTTCTGCATTAGTTACAGATAAGGTAGAATCTCAAACTAATATTGAGATAGTTCGCGAGGAAGTCATAAGGATTCCCGAAAATGAACCGGTTATTGTAGCTACCGGGCCTCTGACATCGGAGAAGCTATTTGGTGAATTAACCCATATGACAGGGGAAGAAAATTTGTTTTTCTACGATGCAGTAGCTCCCAGCTTAACCCTTGAAAGTTTGGATAAGGATAAAATATTTAAAGCGTCCCGTTATGGAAAAGGTACCGATGATTACTACAACTGTCCTATGACCAGGGAAGAATATGAAGATTTCTATAACAACCTGGTAGAAGCTGATATTAATGAAGGCCACAGCATAGATAAACGACTCTTTTTTAACGGATGCATGCCACTGGAAGTAATGGGGCGCCGTGGTTTAGATACTTTAAGATTTGGCCCCATGAGGCCGGTGGGATTATTGGATCCACGAACCGGCAAAAGGGCCTGGGCGATAGTGCAGCTGCGGCAAGAAAATAAAGAAGGAACTGTATATGGCCTGGTAGGTTTTCAGACACGTCTGAAATGGGGTGAGCAGGACAGAATTTTCCGGCTCATTCCCGGTTTGGAAAATGCCGAGTTTGTGAGATATGGTGTAATGCACAGGAATACATATATTAATAGTCCGCAGTTACTGGATCCTACTATGCAGTATAAAATAAACCCCGCACTATTTTTTGCAGGTCAAATAACAGGAGTAGAGGGATATATGGAATCAGCTGCGACCGGTATTCTAGCGGGTATAAATATGGTGCGTTTTATCAGAAACAAACCTTTGCTGGTAATGAATAACTGTACGATGCTGGGGGCCTTAACAGATTTTATTACTGATGCCGGCAATAAAGAATTTCAGCCCATTAACGCTAACTTTGGTATTTTGCCGCCATTACCGGACCGGGTAAGGGACAAGAAAATGAGATATGAAGAATACGTAAGACGCTCCCAAGCCAAAATGGTGGAAATTAAGGATTTCTTGCTTTAAGCAGGTTGTAATGGGATGCCAATTATGCTAAATTCCATTTATAGGAATGTATCGGAGGTGACTTCATGCTGGCCAAGCATATAGAAGGTTTTCTTACCCATTTGCGAGTAGAAAAAAGTGCCTCCCATCTAACCCTAATTAGTTACAGAACTGACCTAGGCCAATTCTTTGACTTTTTAGCTGAGTATTGTCAGGTGAATCAAGAAGACATACCTATTAGTTATCTCAATCATCGGGCAGCCAGAGAATATATAAGCAAAATGCAGAACCATGATTTCAGCAGATCAACCATAGCACGGAAATTAGCCGCATTAAGATCTTTTGTTAAGTATCTTTGCCGGGAGAATGTATTGGAAGGTAATCCTATCGCTAATGTTTCGACTCCCAAGCAGGAAAAAAAGCTGCCTCGCTTTCTATATCCAATAGAGATTAACCTTTTAATGGAAGCCCCTGATGCCAGGAAGGCCGCAGGCATAAGGGATAAAGCTATATTGGAGACGCTCTATGCAGCAGGTGTCCGGGTAAGTGAATTAGTAGGCATAAATATACCTGACCTTGAATTAAATGAACAGTGGATAAAAATCAGGGGCAAAGGTAATAAGGAAAGATTAGCTCCCCTGGGTACAAAATCTATAGAGGCAATAAATGATTATTTGCATCGAGGCAGGCCTTATCTGTTAGCCAGAGGCGATACCACAAATGAGGCATTGTTTCTGAATAAATTTGGAACTCGTCTTTCTGTAAGGAGTATCAGGAATATAATTAATAAATACGTTGAACAGCTGGCCTTAACTCAGAAGGTAAGCCCCCATACCCTGAGACATTCTTTTGCAACCCATCTGCTGAATGGTGGTGCTGACCTGCGAGCAGTGCAGGAGCTTTTAGGACATGTGAAGTTATCTACCACACAGATATATACTCATCTAACTAAAGACAGAATCAAGACTATACACGATGAAACCCATCCGCGGAGGTGATATTTTTGTTTGAAGCAACAACAATAGTAGCTGTAAAGAAAGGTGAACAAATGGCTATTGCCGGTGATGGTCAGGTAACCTTTGGACAGAATGTGGTAATGAAAAATAATGCCGTAAAGATTAGAAAACTATATGATGGCAAGGTTGTAGCAGGTTTTGCTGGATCAGTTGCAGATGCTTTTACGCTCTTTGGCAAGTTTGAAGAGAAACTTAAAGAGACCGGTGGTAATTTGACCAGAGCAGCGGTGGAAATCGCCAAAGAATGGCGAACCGATAGGGTACTGCGTAAGTTGGAAGCCTTGCTTATTGTAGCGGATCGCAATAGTATGTATATCGTCTCTGGTAATGGCGAGGTCATAGAGCCTGACGATGGTATAACCGCCATTGGATCAGGAGGTTCCTACGCCCTGGCTGCAGCCCGTGCCCTAGCGCGTTTTACAGACATGAATGCTCCAGAAATAGCACGTGAGGCATTAAAAATAGCAGCTGAAATCTGTATATTCACGAACGACCGGATTACCGTAGAAATAGTGGAGTAGTCTTTTGAAAAGGAGACATTGATTTGCATAATCTTACACCGAAAGAAATAGTAGAGGAGCTGGATAAATATATAATCGGCCAGAAGGATGCCAAAAAGGCGGTTGCAATAGCATTGCGCAACCGTTATCGACGTAAACTGCTCCCTTCTGAGTTGAGTGAAGAGATTTATCCCAAAAATATTATTATGATAGGTTCCACCGGGGTTGGAAAGACAGAGATTGCACGACGGTTAGCCAAACTGGTCAAGGCTCCTTTTATCAAAGTCGAAGCCAGTAAGTTTACCGAAGTAGGGTATGTTGGGCGTGATGTTGATTCCATGATAAGGGATCTGGTCCAGACCTCTCTGCGTATGGTTAAACAGGAAAAGATGGAGGAAGTGCAGGAAAAGGGAGCTATATTGGCAGAAGAAAGGATAGTTGACTACATGCTGCCTCTGCCTGTCAAGCAGAATAGGACATCTAAAAACCCTTTCGAATTTCTGCTCGGTGGCCAATCTCAGGATAACCCTAATGAGGACGATGAGTATCGGAGACGTGTGCACGATGTTGAAAGACAGAGAGAGATCATCAGGCAAAAACTAGCCCGCAAGGAACTCGAACAAGAGATTGTTGAAATTGATGTCGAGGAAAAGAATAACTCATTTATGGAGATCATTTCAGGATCAGGCGTAGAAGAGATGGGTGTTAATCTCCAGGATGTATTGGGCGGGATTCTGCCTAAGAATAACAAAAAACGTAAGATAACTGTTGAAGAAGCCCGCAAGATATTAAGTTATGAAGAAGCCAATCGTCTCATTGATGCCGACGAGGCCAACCGAGAAGCTATAAGACGGGTGGAAGAAGATGGATTGGTTTTTTTGGATGAAATAGATAAGATAGCCGGCAAAGAAGGTTCTTACGGCCCGGATGTATCCCGCGGAGGGGTACAGCGGGATATATTGCCCATTATAGAGGGCTCTACTGTAATTACCAAATATGGACCGGTTAAAACTGATCATATCCTTTTTATTGCCGCCGGGGCTTTTCATGTGAGTAAACCTTCCGACCTGATACCAGAGCTGCAGGGTAGATTTCCTATACGAGTCGAACTTGAAAGCCTGAGGAAAGAAGATTTGACCAGGATATTAACCGAACCTCACAATTCCCTGATAAAACAATATATTGCCTTATTATCCACTGAAAAAGTAGACCTCTCCTTTTCGAGTGAGTCGATAGACTATTTAGCTGAAATTGCTTACGAAGTTAATGCTAGGACTGAAAATATTGGGGCTCGGCGTCTCCATACCATAATGGAAAAAGTATTAGAAGATCTTCTATTTGATGCGGCATATATGCAGGGACAGAAAATAATAATTGACAAGGATTATGTTGCAGAACGGCTCAGCAAGATAGTTAAGGATGATGATCTGAGCAGATATATATTGTAAGTTACTCCTCAGAATAAAAAACTGTCGTTTATGATAGACAAACCTGCAGCAAATCTTGCAAAAGCTCATATAGTTGTGATATATTATCAAATGATGATTTCACACGCTGACTGATCGCTGGGAATGTGCTCATTGAGTTTCCTGGAGGGATGAAGCAGCGGAGGATTAAAACAAAATAGGAGGTGTTGTTGGTGTCAGTAATTACAATGAAACAGCTGCTAGAAGCAGGTGTTCACTTTGGACACCAGACCAGAAGATGGAATCCCAAGATGGACCGTTATATTTATATGGAGAGAAACGGCATCTACATTATCGATTTACAGCAGACCGTTAAGAAGTTTGATGAAGCTTATAACTTTGTCAAAGACGTGGTTGCAGGAGGCAAAGGGGTACTCTTTGTAGGTACCAAAAAGCAGGCTCAGGAGACCATTAAAGATGAAGCAAAACGGTGTGAAATGTATTTTGTCAATCAACGTTGGTTGGGCGGCATGTTAACTAATTATAAAACTATCCGTAAACGTGTATTGCGTTTAAAAGAATTGGAAAGAATGGAAGCAGAGGGAGCATTTGATGTCCTCAGCAAAAAGGAAGTTGCAAAACTCAGAAATGAGTGGGAAAGACTTGAGAGATTCTTGGGCGGGATTAAGAATATGGACAAACTTCCCGGAGCTGTTTTTGTAGTTGACCCACGTAAAGAAAAGATTGCGGTAGCTGAAGCTCGAAAGCTTAATATACCAGTAGTTGCTATAGTGGACACGAATTGTGACCCGGACGAAATCGATTATGTAATTCCGGGGAATGATGATGCTATACGAGCAGTAAGACTAATATCAGCTAAGATAGCTGATGCAGTATTAGAAAGCAAGCAGGGAGAACAAATTACCGGATAATGTTTACGTAAGGGTGAATGGGTTTTCCTATACACCCTTTTTTTATGAGCAGAGTTAAAATGTAAAAATTAGAGGAGGTTTTCAAGTGGAAATTACAGCAGCATTAGTAAAAGAGTTACGGGAGAGAACCGGCGCGGGCATGATGGACTGTAAGAAAGCGCTGGTAGATACCTGCGGAGATATAGAAAAATCTATTGATGAATTAAGAACCAAAGGGCTTGCGAAGGCTGCCAAAAAAGCTGGGCGAGTAGCCAGTGAAGGCGTTGTAGTTTCTTATATCCATGGCAAAGGACGCATCGGAGTACTGGTAGAAGTGAACTGTGAAACTGATTTCGTGGGCAACACCGACGAATTTAGACAGCTGGCATATGATATAGCAATGCAAGTCGCGGCTTCAAATCCTGATTATCTTTCCCGCGAAGAGGTGCCGACTGAAGACCTGGATCGGGAGCGCGAAGTACTCAGAGCTCAGGCATTAGAAGAGGGGAAACCCGAAAAAGTTATCGAAAAAATGGTTGAGGGAAGAATTGATAAGTTCTACAAGGAGCATTGCCTATTAGAACAATCCTTTATAAAGGATCCTGATAAAACTGTACAACAGTTGATTCATGAGAGTGTAGCTAAAATTGGTGAAAACATTTCAGTTCGCAGATTCACTCGTTATGAAGTGGGAGAAGGAATAGAAAAGGAACAGGGAGATTTTGCTGCAGAAGTTATGTCTCAGATTAAGGGTTAAGACTAACTATATTTTTATGCAGCGATAAGATAGGTTCCGGGAGGTAATCAATTGCAGAGTCCCAAATATAAAAGAGTGATATTAAAACTCAGCGGAGAAGCCCTGGCAGGTGATAAGGGCTATGGTATCGAACATGGAGTAATAACTTCTATTGCTCGCCAAGTTGTAGAAGTGGCGGGAATGGGCGTGGAAGTAGCTATAGTTGTAGGTGGGGGTAATATTTGGCGGGGAGTAGCTGGAAGCGCCAAAGGTATGGATCGTGCTACCGCTGATTATATGGGAATGTTAGCTACAGTTATTAACTCTTTAGCCATGCAGGATGCTTTAGAGAACGAAGGTATGGTAACCAGAGTTATGTCAGCTATAGAGATGAAGGAAGTTGCTGAGCCCTATATCAGACGGCGCGCTATTCGACATCTGGAAAAGGGGCGGGTAGTTATCTTTGCGGCCGGGACGGGAAACCCATATTTTTCCACAGATACGACTGCTGCACTACGATCGGCAGAGATAGAGGCAGAAGTAATACTAATGGCCAAGAAAGTCGATGGAGTTTATGATGCTGATCCGGTTAATAATCCTCAGGCAGTTAAATTCGCTTCTTTGGATTACATAGATGTAATTAATCGGAGTTTAGGTGTTATGGATTCTACGGCAGCTTCTCTGTGCATGGACAATAACATACCAATTATTGTATTTGATTTAACTACAGAGGGTAATATTTTAAGGGCAGTGATGGGTGAGGAGATTGGAACCTATGTAGGGAGGTTGAAGAATGATAAATGATATTATGGAAGATGCCGAAGGTAGAATGAACAAAGCCATAGAACATTTAAACAGCGACTTTGCTGGAATGAGAGCGGGCAGGGCGAATCCGGCTATGGTAGAAAAAATTATGGTTAACTACTATGGAGCGTCAACCCCCCTGAACCAGCTGGCCAATATAAATGTACCAGAAGCCCGGCTTTTAGTAATAAATCCATGGGATAAAGGAAGCATAGCTGATATTGAAAAAGCGATTATGAAATCCGACCTTGGGGTTAACCCTAATAACGATGGCAATGTTATTAGGATTAACATTCCCCAATTAACTGAAGATCGTAGAAAAGATCTGGTTAAGGTCGTAAAGAAAAGAGCTGAAGACAGCAAAGTTGCCATTCGCAATATCAGAAGAGAAGCCAATGACATGATAAAGGCCAGTGAAAAAGATAAACTAATTTCTGAAGATGCCAGCAAAAAGGGACTTGAAGACATACAGAAAGTTACTGATAAATGTATAAAGGACATAGACCAGATACTACAAGTTAAAGAAAAGGAAATTATGGAAGTCTAAATTATGCTTTACGATCATATTTAGACTATGGTTATTCTATGCTTAATCATCAGCAAAGCGCCCCCTATTATGGGGGTTTTTTATTAATTATAGCGGGAGAAGGGGTAATAATGGCTAAGAAAAAAAATATAACTGATGATTTAACTGATTTAAGCCATATGCCCCGGCATATTGCTATCATTATGGACGGTAATGGAAGATGGGCTCAAAAAAGATTGATGCCTAGAACCATGGGACATAGAGCAGGCATGTCTGTACTAAAGAAAATTGTGCAGGCCTGTGATGAATTGAAGATACCATTTTTAACAGTTTTCGCATTCTCTACGGAAAATTGGAAAAGGCCCGTAACTGAAGTTGATTATCTAATGAAACTGCTAATAGAATTTATGCATAAAGAACTGGAAGAGCTACATAAAAATAACGTGCAGATTCAAATGATGGGTGATTATAATGTCATTCCACTGGAGTGTCAGGTGGAGATAAAAAATGCCATAGAACTAACCAAGAATAACAACGGTTTAGTGTTCAATATAGCATTAAATTATGGCGCTCGCCAGGAAATCATTGATACAGTAAAACTATTGGCCGAAAAAGTACTCATGAAAGAGATGCAAATAGAAGACATTAATGAGAGTGTTTTCTCTCAGCACCTTTATACCAGGAATATACCTGATCCTGATCTATTGATTCGCACAGCAGGGGAGATGCGAATAAGTAATTTTATGTTATGGCAGATAGCCTATGCAGAAATCGTAGTATGCGATACCCTTTGGCCAGACTTCTCTCGTGATGCTCTAATCGGTGCAATTAAAGAATACCAGGGAAGAGACCGAAGATTTGGCGGCTTAAGCAAGTGATAGGCGGATTGATATTTTATGCTTAAAACTCGGATAATCACAGCGGTTATTGGTATACCTATACTTTTAGGGGTTTTATATCTGGGGGGGATATATTGGCAGAGCCTGATAATTCTTCTGGCAGGGATTGCATTGCTAGAATATTTCTCTATGATGCAGAATAAAGGATTTAGCCCTATTGTTATACCTGCCTACATTATATTAGTTGTGCTCTTATTCAGGGTACAGCTGTCCCAATCCCTGTCGGGATTGTTTTTTATGGGCTTGTTCCTGATGATATTGGCTCTGGTGATATGGTATCCTCGATTTAGTCTTAATGATATGGTTTTTAGCTTTTTTGGTGCATTCTATATCGGGTATTTCTTGAGCTTTGCTCAGGCTCTGACCGAGTTAGGAAAAGCATTTCCTTATATATTGCTGGTTTTTGTAATGACCTGGGCCAGCGACGTAGGCGGCTATTTGTTTGGAATGCTCTGGGGTAAAAATAAACTTGCTCCCCAATTAAGTCCCGGCAAGACATGGGAGGGAGCAGTTGGGGGAGTGGTATTATCAATAATACTCGCCCTTATATACAGTTATCTTTTCAAGATACAAAATCTTAACCTGGTTTATACTATACTCCTGGGCTTTTCGGCTAGTGTAGCAGCTCAGGTTGGAGATCTCCTGGAATCATCAATTAAAAGGTATTTTGGGGTAAAGGATTCAGGAAGGATTATCCCTGGGCATGGCGGGGTATTAGATCGCTTCGATAGTTTTATGCTGGTCCTGCCTATGGTCTACTATTTCCTGGTGGTATTAGTGTAAGGCGGAGAATAAATATGTAGGAGTCCCGTGATAAAATTCGATAGTTCCCGAGTATTGAACTTGAAATTAACCTGAGTGCCCAATTAATTGGGCTAGTGAGGTGATGACTATGGATCCTGAATTACAGCGAAGCCTTAATAAACTGATCAAATGGACCATTTATGTTATGATTCTAATGGCCATATACTTGTTGTTCACTTATGTATTCCCTATATTTACGAGAATGATTTCCTACTTCCCCGTAGTGTTTGCGCCGTTTATTTTTGCCATACTGCTAGCGTTGCTTATTGAACCAGTAGTTGATATGTTAGAAAAACGTGCTCGGCTTAAACGCAGTTGGGCAGTATTTTTCAGTTTAACTCTCGTTATCGGAGGGTTTATTTCCATATTAATTTTACTGGTATCGGTAACAATTAGAGAAATGTCATCATTATATCGATTGGCTCTATCACATTCAGATGAAATTATTAGCCAGGTTATGAATTCCCTAAGTGATTTTCGTTTATCCTACCTACAATTAAATCTGCCTCCGCAGGTCCATGCCACGATACAGGATAACTTGCAACAAGGACTTCAGCTATTACAGCAAATTATGAACAACAGTATAAATGGTCTTATGCAAGGATTTGTAAGATTGCCAGGCATATTAGTATTTCTGGGCATAGCAACGGTGGCTACTTTTCTGATAATAAAGGATCGGGCACTTATAAGATCCTTTGTAATTGATATTCTGCCATCACCTACCCGTACTAAAACCAGGGATGTAATAACAGAATTATTCAAGGCATTGAGTGGATTTCTTAAAGCATATAGTATACTTATAACTATAACTGCCGTAATAACCCTGGTATCATTAAAAATCCTGGGGGTCGAGTATTCATTCGTATTAGGAATACTAATAGGGCTTATGGACATATTACCGGTATTAGGTCCTGGAGCTATTATGGTGCCCTGGATTATATGGGAGTTTATAGTTGGTAATACAGGTATGGGGATTAGCCTTCTGGTAGTATATACTATAATAACAGTAGTTAGACAGTTCCTGGAACCGCAGATAGTTGGAGATAGTATTGGGCTTCATCCTTTAGCAACGCTGGTTTCACTATATGTAGGCTTGAAATTAGGCGGAGTGACAGGAATGATAATGGGTCCAGTACTAGTGGTTATACTTATTGCAAGTTACCGAGCGGGTCTAATGGATAGATTTGACTGGAGGGGAAAAGTGTGAGTGATGTACTGACTAATATTGTCATACTGGGCTCAACCGGGTCAATTGGAGAACAGGCCCTGCAGGTAGTAGACCGTCATCCCGATAAATTCAGAGTAGTAGGATTAGCAGCCCGCGATGAGGTTGATGTTCTGGCCCGGCAGGTAGAGAAATATAGCCCACTGGCTGTAGCAGTGGGCGATGAACAATGTTACGTACAATTAAAGGAAAAGCTTGGTAATCACAGCCGTTTACTTGTGGGAATAGAGGGAATGTGTGATCTGGCTTCCATGGATGAAGCTGATACGGTGCTGGTGGCGGTGAGTGGAGCTGTGGGGATTCGTCCGACTCTGGCAGCTATCAGAAAGTCGAAGCGGATTGCTCTGGCTAATAAAGAGACACTTGTTGCAGCAGGAGAATTGGTTATGACCCTGGCTGCTGAGACAGGAGCACAGATTATCCCGGTTGATAGCGAACATTCCGCAATCTTCCAGTGTTTGTCCGGTGCAAGCAAATTTTTGCGTAATCTTTGGTTAACTGCTTCAGGTGGACCATTTAGAGACTTCGATAAGGATCAACTGCGTAATGTAACGGTTGATATGGCCCTTAATCACCCAAATTGGAAAATGGGTCCTAAGATAACCATTGATTCTGCTACATTAATGAATAAAGGACTGGAGGTAATAGAGGCCCATCATTTGTTTGCCGTTGATTATGACCATATACAGGTTTTAGTTCAAAAGGAGAGCGTCATTCATTCCATGGTAGAGTTTATTGATGGATCATTCCTGGGACACCTGGGAGTTGCTGATATGAGAATTCCCATCCAATATGCTCTGTCATATCCGGAGCGATTTAATTCTCCCGCAGCTTCTTTAGACTTTAGTCAAGTGGGCTGCATACATTTTCAGAAACCGGATGTCGATAGGTTTCCGTTACTACAAATAGCCTATCAGGCCGGACGTCAGGGCGGAACTCTTCCAGCCGTAATGAATGCGGCCAATGAGGTCGCGGTGAATTATTACTTAAACAGAAAGATTGGCTTTTTAGACATTGCAGCCTTGGTAGAAGAAGTGCTGCAAAAACATGTTTCAACTTTCCACCCAGACTTGGAAGAAATATTTTCAGCTGATATCTGGGCCCGGGAATATTGCCGTAGCTTAATAATGAAGGGAGATAGGTAATGACTATAGTAATTGCTTTAATCATTATAGCTATATTGATACTGGCCCATGAATGGGGTCATTTTATGGCAGCGCGTCGGATAGGTATACCGGTATATGAGTTCAGCCTAGGTTTCGGGCATAAACTCTTCTCAATCAAAAAAAACGAAGTTGAATACTCACTGCGAATAATTCCCCTGGGAGGATTTGTACGTATGGCCGGGGAGGAACCCGGGGATATGAACAACCCGGATGGATTTAATGCCCGAAAGCCAATAGAGAAGATCGCGGTTGCTTTTGCCGGGCCATTTATGAATTTTATTGTAGCTATATTTATCTTTATATACACCTTTGCCGTCATAGGAGTTGCTCAACCGGTGGATGAGGCTGTGGTTGGAGAAGTATTGAAGGGAAAACCGGCAGAATCTGCCGGGTTAAAGACCAACGATCGTATATTGGCCGTAAACGATAAAAGTGTTGGCAGCTGGAATGAATTTGTTACATTGATAAAGGAAAATAAAGTAGGTGTACCTCTGCAGGTTAAAATCGACAGAGAGGGAACCACTAATAATATTACTCTACAACCAATTAAGGATGAGAGTACAGGTAAACCAATAGTAGGCGTCTATCCCCAGGTTGAGTTTGAAAAACAGGGTATAGTCAATTCGATTAAAATGGGCTTTATCCAGACATACCAGATGACGTTCGTTCTCCTGGGAGGGCTGGGTATGCTTTTCACCGGTGCAGCATCTGCTTCTGATCTGGCCGGTCCGGTAGGAATAACAACCATGGTTGGTGAAGCAGCTCGGGGTGGAATGGTTTATCTGTTAAGCTTTACTGCTTTTTTAAGCATAAATCTTGGTGTCCTGAACTTCTTGCCCATTCCCGCTTTGGATGGCAGCAGAATGGCTTTTGCCTTGTTGGAGGCTGTGCGCCGAAAACGTTTGGACCCGGAAAAGGAGGGCTTTATTCACTGGGTGGGCTTTATATTCCTTATGTTAATTATTGTTTTTGCTACTTATAATGATATTGTCAGATTGTTTAAGGGATGATTATATGCGCAGAAAAACCAGAGTCATAAAAATTGGCAAGATTATGGTTGGAGGGGACAACCCTGTAGTTGTTCAGTCTATGACCAATACAGATACACGTAATATACCCGCTACCGTTGAGCAAATCAAAAAATTAGAGCAAGCCGGCTGTGAGATAATTAGAGTTGCAGTATTAGACGAAGATGCTGCATCGGCAATAAAGGAGATAAAAAAGTCTATATCAATACCTGTGGTAGCTGATATTCACTTTGATTATAAACTGGCCCTGAAGAGTCTGGCAGCAGGTGCGGATGGGCTTCGAATTAACCCCGGTAATATTGGCAGCCAGAAAAAAGTGGCCTTAGTAGTAGCTGCTTGCAAAGAGCGGCAGATACCGATTCGCATTGGAGTTAATTCTGGTTCGCTGGGCAAAGATAAATTAGAAAAATACGGGGGCGTCTGCACAGAGGCCATGGTCGAGAGTGCTCTGGATAATATAAAGGTTCTGGAGGACATGGATTTTCGGGATATTAAGATATCATTAAAGTCTTCTTCAGTTCTATTAAGCCTGGAAGCCTATCGGATGATGTCTGAAAAAGTAGATTATCCTTTACATATAGGTATAACCGAAGCAGGAACCAAAGACCGGGCGTTAATAAAATCGGCATTAGGAATAGGTATGCTGCTTTACGAAGGTATAGGGGATACAATTCGAGTTTCATTGACTGCTGACCCGGTTGAAGAGGTATGGGCAGCTTATGAATTATTAAGAACACTAGGTTTACGTAATCGGGGTATAGAGTTGATTTCCTGTCCCACCTGCGGACGGTGTGAGATAGATTTAATCAACCTTGCTGAAGAGATTGATAAAAAGATTCGCCCCATGTCGGAACCTTTAAAGGTGGCGGTTATGGGCTGTGTTGTAAATGGGCCGGGTGAAGCCCGGGAAGCCGATGTGGGAATAGCCGGGGGCAGAGGCTTTGGCCTTCTTTTCCGCAAGGGAGAAGTTAGTAAAAAGATTCCCGAGGGGCAATTAGTGAACGAGCTGTTACGGGAGATAGAAAAGATTAGACATTAAAAACCATGGACGCGGACTCGCTGCGTTCGCACGCAGACGTTTAAGAATGCGCGGCCAAAAGGATTGTAATAAATAGTAATTACTTTCTGAATCTATAAGTAGTAATTTTGTGAACCAAGTTTCAAGCCGCGTTATCCGCGTCTAAATTCAAGGAGGTTGAAAAAGTGAAGGCATCACAGTTGTTTTATCCTACATTAAGAGAGGTGCCCAGTGAGGCTGAAATAGTAAGCCATCAATTACTGCTCAGGGCAGGGTTCATTAGAAAAACTACGGCAGGAGTCTACAGTTATCTGCCTCTGGCTAAAAGAGTATTAAATAAAATTGAGAATATTATCCGGGAAGAAATGGATAAGGCAGGAGGACAAGAGGTTCTTATGCCAATCATTCAGCCCAAGGAATTATGGGAAAAGTCAGGGCGCTGGTCAGTCTACGGGGACGAGATGTTTCGCCTTAGTGACCGCCATAACCGAGGTTTTGCTCTGGGGCCCACCCATGAAGAGATTATAACTACTCTAGTGGATGCAGAAGTACACTCTTATCGGGACTTACCATTACTGCTTTATCAGATTCAAAACAAATACCGTGATGAAATCCGTCCCCGCTTTGGCCTGATGCGTGGTCGCGAGTTTATAATGAAGGATCTCTATTCCTTTGATGTAGATTATGAGGGACTTGATGTATCATACAAGAAAATGTATGCCGCCTATCGGGCTATATACGGTCGGATGAACTTGAATTTCCGGGTAGTTGAGGCTGACAGCGGGGCTATTGGTGGAAATGAGAGCCATGAGTTTATGGTACTAGCCGACAGTGGAGAATGTACTATATTGTACTGCGGAACTTGTGATTATGCTGCCAATGTAGAAAAGGCCCAATGCACCACTGTAAATACTGAACCTGCTTCATGTGATCTGAGAACCATGGAAAAAATCCATACGCCTGGTTTAAGAACCATTCAAGATCTTGTAAATACGCTGAATATTCCTGAGAAAGAACAGGTTAAAACGCTCATGTACAGTGCAGACGGAGAAATTGTGGCGGTTGTGTTAAGAGGTGACCGAGATTTAAACGAGATTAAGTTGAAGAACTATCTTGGATGCAACCAATTATTTATGGCAGATGAAGTTTCAGTTCGGGAAAAATGTGCCGCCGGATTCGGATCTTTGGGCCCGGTGGGACTAAAAGCTAAGATCTACGTAGATTTAGAAGTAGCTCATTTAAATAATTTTAGTTGTGGAGCAAATGAAGATAATTATCACTTCATAAACGTAAATATGGGGCGGGATTTTGTACCCAAAGCAGTAGTTGATTTAAGGAACGCCGTTGAAGGGGATCATTGTCCGGTTTGCAGCGGCAGCCTGAAAGCAATCCGGGGTATTGAGGTAGGTCATATCTTTAAGTTGGGTACAAAATACTCAGATGTACTGGAAGCTAACTTCCGTAATGCTAATGGTGAAGAGCAAGCAATGGTTATGGGGTGCTATGGTATTGGTGTCTCCCGTACTATGGCGTCGGCTGTGGAACAAAATAATGATTCAAATGGTATCATTTGGCCTATTCCTATTGCACCTTATCATGTAATCATCATTCCAGTAAATGCAAAAAAGGAAGACCAAATGCAAGCTGCGGTTGGTATTTATGACGAATTGATAAGGCGGGGAATAGAAGTTATTTTGGATGATCGTGATGAACGAGCCGGAGTTAAATTCAAGGATGCCGATTTAATTGGTATTCCAATAAAAATAACCATTGGTCCCAAATCTTTGCAGGAAAACCAGGTTGAAGTGAAGAAAAGATGGGAAGATGAGACTGAACTTGCTGCTATAGACAGCGTAGTTGATACAGTATACGAAATCATTGCAGGGGCTATGAAAAAGTAAAATATTTTAGGATGGGTCATTTATGTCGACTTATGAGATAATATTTAAGCTTACACTGGCCTGTATACTTGGGGGGCTTATAGGTCTGGAACGAGAGAGCCTGAGTCGTCCCGCAGGTTTTAGAACCTATACACTGGTTTGTGTGGGTTCGGCACTGGCTATGGTGGTTTCTCTGGATATGTATTTCCAATTCTATAAAACCGTTAATGCGGATCCAGGCCGTATTGCTGCTCAGGTTGTGAGCGGGATAGGTTTCCTGGGAGCTGGCACCATCATGAAAGAAGGCGCTACAGTACGCGGTCTAACAACTGCTGCCGGGTTATGGGGGGTAGCTTGTATTGGCCTGGCTGTTGGCGCGGGAATGTATATTCCTGCTATAGTAACCACTGCACTTATACTTTTTGTGCTGATATATTTTGTGAGATTTGAAGAACATTTTACCGGTATGCGTCTGTATAAAGGCATAGTTATTGTGGTAACTGATGGGCCAGGTCAGGTGGGACGTATTGGCTCCTTACTGGGTGATATGGGGGTACTCATTAAGAATATCAGTCTTACCCGTGTAGAAGGGGACAACTTATTAGAGATTGAACTGCTGTTAAGCATACCGTCAGAAATTAACATACAAGAGGTTATTCATAATCTATCGATGGCAAAAGATGTTCAGAAAATCGATAGATTAAACTAAAGCTTATTGCGAAAATAATTGAGCCAAGTATCTTAGGGTCCGAAGGAGTAGACATAGATGACTCTGAATTTTAAGGATTTTATTAATAATAAAGTTGAAGCACAAAATGTCCGGATATGGGATGGTACTCTGGTTCAAAAAGTAGAGGTTATTAAGGAAAAGAGAAGCTGGAGACTGCATCTGCTGATTCCAGAGCCGATTCCAAGGTTGATCATAAAGAATACGGAACTGGAGCTTAGAGCATACCATAATTACCTGGACAGCGTAGAGCTGATTCCCATACTTATGAATGCTCCCAGGAGTTTAAACCGTATTATGGAGACACGAAAGGATGATTTATCATCCTGTTTGTTTTCTAAAGGGAAAAATCTATTTAAATTACCAATAATCCATTGGAGCTATGAAAATTGTCGGATTGATATTATTAGCTGCGAAAGAGAAATGTATGACAATATAATTACTGGAGAAATCTGCCCCAGGCTGGCAGAATGGTTTTGGCAGGAGTATTGCCTTCAGGTTTTAGTGCGGGTTCTTTATCAAGGCAAAGGACCCGTTAATTCCGAAACTGAGAATTGGCTTACAGAGCGCAAGCTGGAGGTAATTGAACCGGTTCAGGATAATACCAGGTCGGGAAAAGGCAGCTTTCATTCTCGGGATAGAAAAAAGCTGCTAAATGTGATTAAGGAGAGCCCGACTGCTATTGCTGAACTGGAAGAAGGCTTGAAGTTAGCTGTTACTGAAGGGGAAATATGGCATAAAGAGGTTAATACTTTAAAAGATGGACGTTTGGCAGTTAACTATTACCTTACAGATTTTAACGATTCAATCGTGGTAAAAGCATTTCTGGACAAAAATGACGATGATAAGATAAATATTGGAGATCGGATAAGAGTTAAGGGCAGCGTTCGTTTTGACAACCGTTTGAAAGAAACTGCCTTATTTCTGGATCATTATTCCCTGCAGGAGAAAACCAATCGAAGTGATAACAGTGAAGAGAAGAGGATTGAACTTCATGCCCATACTAAGATGAGCTCTATGGATGGGCTTACAGAGGTAAAAGAACTAGTTCGTACAGCTGCAAAATGGAAGCACCCGGCTATTGCTATAACAGACCACGGCTGTATTCAGGCTTTCCCGGTGGCCTATGCTGCAGTTCAAGAGATTAATAAAAGCAAAGATAACGATTACAATCTTAAAATAATTTATGGTGTAGAAGGATATCTGGTTGAGGAAGATAAGAAAGAGCGGCCATATCACATAATCATACTGGCCCGTACCCGGGCGGGGCTAAAAAATTTATACAAGCTGGTAAGTATAAGTTATCTTGATCATTTCTACCGTCAACCCCGCATGCCACGAAAGGAACTAATGAAATATCGGGAAGGTCTTCTGCTGGGCACTGCCTGCGAGGCAGGGGAACTGTTTAGAGCCTTGCTGCGTGGAGCCGGAGACGAGGAACTCGCTCAAATAGTTTCGTTTTACGACTATCTGGAGATTCAGCCACGAACTAATAATGCCTTTCTGCTAAGAAAAGGTCTGGTAGAATCAGAGGAATCCTTGTTGGATTTTAATCGGAAGATTCTTGAGCTGGGAAGGAAATATGGAAAACCAGTTGTTGCTACAGGGGATGTACATTTTCTGGAGCCCCATCATGAAAAATACCGTGCTATTATCAAAGCAGGGCAAGACTATGAAGATGCTGATGAAGAGCTTCCCCTGTATTTTAGAACTACTGATGAAATGCTGGACGAATTCACCTATCTGGGTAAAGAGGAAGCCAGACGGGTCGTGATAGAAAATCCTGCACTTATTGCAGGTATGGTGGATGCAATCAAGCCCGTTCCGGATGGCTTTTATCCGCCTAAGATTGAAACCGCTGAACAGGAGATTACGGAACTAACGTGGCAAAATGCATACTCTGTTTATGGACCTAAGCTGCCTGCCCTTGTTGAAGAACGAATAAAACGTGAACTAGCTTCGATAATCGGGCACGGCTTTTCGGTACTATATCTTATCGCCCATAAACTGGTTAAGAAGTCTAACGAGGACGGTTACCTGGTAGGTTCCCGGGGTTCCGTGGGTTCATCTTTGGTCGCATTTTTTACTGGTATTACCGAGGTAAACGCCTTGCCTCCTCACTACATCTGTCATAACTGTTATCATAGTCAATTTATATTGGATAATTCCGTGGGATGCGGGGCAGATTTGGATGACAAAAAATGCCCTGAATGTGGTCAGGATTTATCCAAGGATGGATTCGACATACCCTTTGAAACATTTATGGGCTTCGAGGGCGATAAAGTACCTGATATTGATTTGAACTTCTCAGGAGACTATCAAAGCCGAGCTCATCAATATGTAGAAGAACTTTTTGGGAGCCAGAATGTATTTAGGGCAGGAACCATATCCACAATTGCCGATAAGACCGCCTTTGGGTTTGTGAAGAAATATACTGAAAAGCAAGGTCTGGATATAAAAGTATCTGAGATGAATCGTCTGGCGAAAGGTATCACCGGCGTTAGAAGGACAACCGGGCAGCACCCTGGGGGATTGATTGTTGTTCCTACTGATAGCGATATTTTGGATTTTACCCCATTGCAGCACCCTGCCGATAACAAGGAATCAGGGATTATCACTACTCATTTTGAATATCATGCTATAGGTGATCAACTGGTTAAGCTTGATATTTTGGGGCATGATGATCCCACCGTTATTAAAGAACTAGAAGACTTAACAGGTATAAAAGCTGCAGCTATAAGCCTGTCGGAAAAAGAGACAATGAAGCTATTTTCCGGGGTGGAGCCATTAGGAGTTCAGCCTGAAGATATAGATTCCACTGTTGGTACTTATGGTATACCGGAATTCGGGACTCATTTTGTAAGACAGATGCTGGAGGCAACTCGGCCCACAAGCTTTTCAGAACTGGTAAGAATCAGCGGACTATCCCATGGAACTGATGTATGGCTGAATAATGCCCAGAGCCTGATTGCTGACAAGGTGGCTAGTCTAAATGAGGTAATCTGTACCCGAGACGATATAATGACCTATCTGATTCATAAAGAGATGAACAAAATACAAGCCTTCGAAATAATGGAGAAGGTTCGTAAAGGAAAAGGTTTAAAGCCCCAAGACATAGATGTAATGGAAGAGTGCAGAGTACCATCCTGGTATATATCAGCCTGTCAAAAAATCAAATATATGTTTCCCAAAGCTCATGCTGTGGCATATGTAACAATGGCATTTCGTATAGCATGGTTTAAAATCAATTATCCTTTAGAATTCTATGCCAGTTTTTTTGGGATTAGGGCTGAGGATTTTGATGCAGAAACAATATTGGGTGGGTATGAATTGGTACGCAGCCGGATAAAAGAAATTGAAAAAATGGGTTATGGTGCTTCTCAAAAAGAGAAAAAACTCATAACCATATTGGAATTGGCAATGGAGATGTACGCTAGAGGTTATCATTTTAAACCAGTGGACATCTATAAATCAGACGCCCACAAGTTTATTGTTTCTAATGGAGGATTGATTTTGCCATTTGCAGCATTACCTAACATTGGGGCAGCTGCCGCCCAGGGCATCATAACCAGCCGGAACGAGGGAGAGTATATATCTATTGAGGATTTTCAGGGTAGAACCCGGCTGAACAAAAATGCTATGGATATGTTAAGAAAAGAAAACTGTTTTGATGGCTTGCCTGAAAAAACCCAGATCAGCCTTTTTGCCTAAAATGCTAATGCTTACTATAATAAACTGGCACAAACTTGAATAATTAAATGCCAATGTGTTATACTTCTACTATATCTTGCTAATATTGTATTAGAAAGAGTGGGTAACGGCCCACTCTTTCTATTGTAATTACCCTAGAAATTTATAATGCGGGGGTGGCGGGAAGATGAAAAAGGGCGCGATAAGTCCTCAAGCAAGATCCCTGATTGTCAATAAACTGCAGGAGCACAAAATAGAATTAGCTGATATTGAATACAAAAAAGAGCCAAATGGACGTATTTTAAGAATCTATATTGACACAGAAAACGGTGTAGATTCGGACACATGCGTTCTCGCTACCCGGGCTATAAAAGACTTCATAGATACCTTGGAAGACTTGGACTACGACTTTTTAGAAGTATCGTCACCCGGAATTGACCGCATATTAAAGAAAGATAGCGATTTTGCAAGGTTTCAAGGGGTCAAAGTGTTGGTTAAAACTTCCCAGCCTATTGAAGGCAGGAAGAAGTTCACAGGCATACTTGCTGATACCAATCAGGATATATTAAGCCTTAAAATTGACGAAAATTTGGTGCATATAAACCGCGATGTTATATCTATAGTACGGCTACATCCAGACATATAAGGAGGAATAACAATGTCTCACGAACTCATTCAGGCATTGAAAGAATTGGAAAAGGAAAGGGGTATTCCTCAAGAAGCTTTAATTGAGGCCATTAAATCAGCCTTAAATACAGCCTACAAGAAAAACTTCGGCACATCCCAAAATGTTAGTGTTGAACTTAACGAAATTACCGGTGAGGTGCAGGTCTATGCCCAAAAACGCGTTGCTGATCAGGTGAAAGACCCCTGTACTGAGATATCACTTGAAGAAGCGGCTGAAATAGATTCAGCTCTAACCGAGAATTCAATAGTTGATGTTGAGATTACTCCTTCAAATTTTGGCCGTATAGCAGCCCAAACGGCTAAACAGGTTGTGGTACAGAAATTACGTGAAGCTGAACGCAGTTTGATATACGAAGAGTTTTCCGAGCGTGAAGGTGAAGTAGTAACCGGAAGTATACAAAGAATTGAGTCCAAAACAGTGGTTGTAAATCTAGGGCGAACTGAGGGAATCATGCTGCCTTCTGATCAAATCTTTTCGGAAAGGTATGAAGTTGGACAAAGAGTAAAAGGCTATATATACGAAGTAAAAAATACCTCCAAGGGTCCCAGCGTATTTATATCACGTAGTCATCCGTATTTTCTAAAACGTTTATTTGAGCTTGAGGTTCCAGAGATATACGAAGGTCTGGTAGAAATAAAAACCATAGCCAGGGAAGCTGGATCACGCTCTAAGATATCAGTACATTCCATGGATGATAAAATTGATTCGGTTGGTGCCTGTGTTGGTCCTCGCGGGATTAGGGTACAGAATATTGTCAACGAGTTAAACGGTGAGAAAATTGACATAATCAAGTTCAATAAGGACCCGGAGAAATTTATTGCCAATGCATTGAGCCCGTCTAAAGTTCTATCAGTAGAAATAGAGGGAGATGGGAAAAAGGCCCGGGTAATTGTTCCTGACTATCAACTTTCCCTGGCTATCGGTAAAGAAGGTCAAAATGCCCGCTTGGCTGCTAAGTTAACCGGCTGGAAAATTGACATTAAGAGTGAAAGCCAGGCGGAAGAGGAGACTGATCTCGATGCCTAAGGAGCGTAAACTACCCCAGCGGATGTGTGTGGGTTGTCGGGAAATGAAAAACAAAAAGGAATTAATAAGGGTCGTCAGGACCCCGGAAGGTTCGGTAGAGATAGATACTACCGGGAAAAAATCTGGACGAGGGGCTTATGTCTGTGACGATTCAGAATGTTTACATCTTGCAGTTAAGGGCAAAAGACTGCAGAAGGCTCTTCAGCACGAAGTAACAGAGGATCTATTAAATCTTATAAAAGGACAGTTGAAGAACCCATAAAAAAGGTGGGTGTTAGTTTGAGGAAAGTTTATAATCTCATTGGCATTGCCCAGAGGGCCGGCAAGACTTCTTCGGGTACGATGGCAGCCAGAACCAGCCTGATAAGAAACAGAGCATGTGTTTTGCTTATGAGTAAAGATATATCAGACAATACTAAAGATTTATTAGTGAAAAGCTGCGAGAAGCAGAATATTCCATGTATCATACTGGGCAGCAAATACGAACTTGGGACCAGTATTGGAAAAGCGTATCGGGTAGCAGTAACTATAAACGATGCAGGAATGGCAGATGCTATTCTGAAAGCTATCGCGGCCGCGGATAAAGAGGCAAAAAGTATGGGGGTGGTTGAATGGCCAAGATAAGAGTACATGAGTTGGCTAAAGAGTTGGGGATACAAAGTAAAGAGATGGTTGATACCCTGCAAAAATTAGGGTTAGATGTTAAAAATCATATGAGTACGATGGAAGATTCACAGGCTGTCTGGGTTAGAAAACGCTTGGGAGATAAACCTGAATCAGCACCTAAAACGGTACAGTCAAAACCTTCCCATGAACTTGCCCCCAAACCTGCCAGACCTACAGTCCAGGCGGAACGCTCGGCTGAATCCAACAGGGGTTCATCTCCCGCATCAAGCGAAGCGCAGAAGGGTATTAATAGCAATGGACCAGTAAGACCGCAGCCTACTAATAGTCCCAGGGTCAGCCCGGGCAACAATGAGCGTGATAGGAGACCAGATAATAATAGACCGGTATTTGAAAATAGATCTTCCGGTATGAATCAGGATAGACGCCCTGATATACAGGGAAGGAATGACACGGCGGCTGGCAATAGACCTATACATAGACCGACAGGTGGCCAGGACAACCGCCAGGGTACTCCCAGGCAAGATAACCGTCAGAATGCTCAACGGCAGGATAATCGTCCGGGTGCACCTAGACAGGATAATCGTCAAAGCACTTCCCATCAGGGCACAGGGCCAAGACCGGGTCAAGCGAACCCATCTAACAATAATAGGCCCCGGCCGATGAGTGGCCAGGATAATCGTCAAAATGCTCCCCGGCAGGGTACTGGCCCCAGACCAAATTCAACTAATCCTCCGAGAAATCCTGAGCAGCGCACGAATGCTCCCGGAAACTTTGCAGGTAGAAAACCTTTATCAAATGAAGCACCAAGAAGCCTTGATAAGAAGCCTAACCAAGGGTTTAATCAACCAGGCAGGCCGGCAGGAACTGACCACGCAGGGGCAAAAAAGCCAGGATTCCCAAATACTCAGAATAAACCCGGAAAGAAAGCGGCTCCGGTTAAACCACAATTTTCCAAGGATTACAGCCGGCCTCAAAAAAAAGGCAAACATAAAAAGAAAAAAGATGAGTTAATTCTGGTGACTCCTGAACACATCATTGTTGGAGAGACGATTCAGGTAAGGGAGTTAGCAGATAAATTAGCAAAAGGGTCTGCCGAGATTGTTAAAAAATTAATGGAACTTGGCATAATGGCGACAATCAATCAAGAGATTGATTATGATACCGTTGAAGTCTTAGCTGCCCTTTACGATGTAACCATAGAGAAGGAGATTACCGAGGAACAACAGATTTTAGAAGAAGTAGTTGATAGTGAAGAGAGCCTTAAACCTCGTTCGCCTATTGTTACAGTTATGGGTCACGTTGATCATGGCAAAACCTCTCTTCTGGATAAAATTCGTAAAGCAGATGTGGTTTCGGGAGAAGCCGGGGGGATTACTCAGCACATTGGAGCCTACCAGGTAACCGTAAACAATAACCGCATAACATTTATAGATACCCCGGGGCATGCTGCCTTTACAGCTATGAGAGCTCGAGGCGCTAACCTTACTGATATTGTAATATTGGTGGTAGCAGCCGACGATGGGGTTATGCCTCAGACTATAGAAGCTATTAATCATATTAAGGCTGCCAAAGTTCCCTTTGTTGTAGCCTTAAATAAAATGGATAAACCCGATGTCAACCCAGATAAAGTAATGCAGCAGCTTACTGAATATAGTATCGTCCCTGAAGAATGGGGCGGTGATACTATGTTTATACCCGTATCAGCGAAAACTGGCATGGGAATTGATAACCTTTTGGAGCGGGTACTGCTAGTAGCGGAAATAAATGATATCAAGGCTAACCCCGATCGACTGGCTGAGGGTGTAGTGATTGAAGGCGAACTTGACAAAGGGCGCGGAGCAGTGGCTACCTTACTAGTTCAAAAAGGTACGTTGAAGGTTGGGGACTCCATAATTTGCGGTTTTACCTGGTGCAAAGTCAGGGCAATGACCGATTATCGGGGACGCAGGGTTGAATTTGCCTATCCTTCCATGCCGGTAGAAATTACCGGCTGGTCAGATGTTCCTGAAGTAGGAGAAAGAGTACTGGCCTGTGACGAAAAGATTGCCAAGGAGATAGCCAGCCTAAGGTTGAGTGAGAAAAAGATAGAAGACCAAAAGCGCAATAGTAAGATATCCCTGGATGATTTTTATAAACAAATGCAAACTGGTATAAAAGAATTGAATCTAATTATCAAGGGCGATGTACAGGGTTCTATTGAAGCCCTCGCTCAGTCCCTGTTAGGCCTTAGTACTGCTGAGGTCAAGGTAAATGTTATTCATTCAGCGGTAGGAGCCATAACCGAAACCGATGTAATGCTGGCTTCAGCATCCAACGCTATTATTATAGGCTTTAACGTTCGGCCTGATGTCAAAGCTCGAAAACATGGGGAACAAGAGGCAATAGATATCCGCATGTACCGGGTCATATATGAGGCTATCGATGATGTGAAAAAAGCCATGGTTGGTTTGCTTGATCCTGAGTATCGCGAAAAATATCTTGGTCGTGCCGAAGTAAGAGCAACTTTCAAGGTTCCTAATATTGGAACTATTGCCGGTTCTTACATCATTGATGGTAAACTGCAAAGAAATGTTAGTATGCGTGTACTTCGGGATTCAGTCATAATTTATGAAGGAAAACTTGGATCTTTGAGACGCTTTAAAGATGATGTTAAAGAAGTCGTAGAAGGCTATGAATGCGGTATTGGTATAAAGGATTTCAACGATCTCAGAGAGGGCGACATTATAGAAGCCTATACTATGGAAGAGATCCCAAGAGAGCTATAAATTAATTACCATTATCATACCTGAAGGGGTGTTAAGATGGGAAAACGCAGGCAAGAGAGAATGTCGGTAGAGATAAAGAGAATGCTGTCGATAATAATTCAGGAACACATAAAAGATCCGCGGATTGATTTTACCTCGGTCTCAGTCACGCGAGTGGATGTAGCCCAGGACATAAGCCATGCACGGGTTTATGTAAGTGTTCTGGGCGACGATGAAAAACAAACTGAGACAATGCAGGCCTTACAAAGGGCCCGTGGGTATATTAGATCGGAACTGGCGAAGGGTATACAGATTAGACATGCTCCAGATCTTGAATTCAGATTGGATAAGTCTATAGAACACGGTATAAGAATTTCCGCTTTATTGGAAGGCCTTAATGAAAAACAAGATACAAAGGAACAGGTCCATGAATAATCTGGCCCAAATAGCTCAAGAAATTAAAAAGAGAGATAATTACCTGCTGGTGGGGCATGCCATACCGGATGGTGATTGTATTGGTTCGTTAATAGGTTTATATTTGGGCTTACATTCTGTCGGGAAAAAATCTAAGATTCTTTTACAGGATCCAGTTCCTGCCATATACAGATACTTATCAGGCAGTGAAGCCGTAATTGCTTATGATCAATTGACAGAACCTATATCTAATGTAATATTTTTGGATTGCTCAGATGAAGAGCGGACCGGTGATGAGGTTTTCAGGTTCATTGAAGATAGGACATTTACTATTAATATAGACCACCATAAGAGCAATACCATGTTTGGGGATTTAAATTATGTTGATGACAAGGCGTCCTCATCTGCGGAACTGGTATTTGAACTTCTGCAGCACTTGGAGATAGATATTGACCCCGATATGGCCAATGCTCTATATGTAGGTATAGTTCAAGATACCGGCGGATTTCAGCACAACAGCACTACAAGTGCAACCTTGCGAACTGCGGCTGAATTGTTAGATAAAGGAGTAGACCTTGATCAAATAAAGTTAAATCTGTTTGAATCTAAGAGCAAGGCGGAAATGATGCTTTTATGTCTGGCCTTGACAAATATTAACTTTAACAGCAGCGGCAAAATTGCCTGGATGATATTGAATTACGACGACGTAAAGGCCATAAATGCATTGGATATATGCCCGGAGGGTATAATAAACCATTCCTTAATGATAAAAGGAGTCGAAGTGGGGCTTTTGTTCAGAGAAATAAGCCCAGGGCTTATTAAAGTTGGTTTTCGTTCCAAAGGAGACGTGGATGTAGCTGCACTGGCAGCTGAATTCGGGGGTGGAGGTCACCGGAGAGCATCTGGGGCAAAGTATGAAGGAAACATGGAAGATGCAGAGAGACAGGTGATACTTGCCGCAGAGGGTGTGATCGGTTAAGTGGATGGTTTTATTAATGTGAATAAAGCCCCAGGCATGACCTCGTTTGATGTAATTAAGAAACTAAAGAAAGTTATTCCCAGAACCAAACTGGGTCATATGGGGACGTTAGATCCCATGGCTCAAGGAGTCTTACCTGTGGCAGTAGGTTATGCTGCTCGACTTATTGAATACGTTGGTGAAACTGATAAAGTTTATCTGGCTTCTATGACCCTGGGGGGTGTATCTGATACACAGGATGCTTGGGGAAATATTACTTATAAGCCGGATATTAATTTTATAGAGAGTAAACTTCCAGAGATATTGGAAAAATATACGGGAGTCATCAGCCAAATACCGCCTATGTATTCGGCTGTACATTATCATGGGGACAGGTTATATGAACTTGCTCGCCAGGGGATCACAGTTGACAGAGAAGCCCGTGAGATTAAAATTGATTATATAAAGCTGTTATCCTCGGATGTGGATAGCGAAGGCAGGCCCCTGGTAAATATAGAAGTGGGATGTTCAAAAGGTACATACATTAGAACTCTCTGCCACGATATTGGTACTGATCTCGGAACTGGAGCTTACCTATCAGCACTTACCCGCATCAGAGCAGGAATTTTTACAATCGAGAATTCCTATTCCCTTGAGCATATACAACAGCATACCGATAATCTTTCCGATTTAATTAAGGCAGTAGATTTTCCTCTTATGCACATAGGGAAGATTACTCTTTATCCTGAGGCTCTGGAGAAAATTTTAAATGGAAACCGTATTAAAATCGATCAGGAGATACCTCTGGGACTGGTCAGGGTCTATGACCAGCAGGAAAGAATGGTTTCTATTGCCGAGTGCCTCGCCGATAATAACGGGATTATTTTACAGCCTCACAAGGTATTTAAATAGCATAAATATATATGACAAGGAGTTTCCACAATGAAAACAGTAATGGGTATAGAAAACTTTAATGATAAAACGAAGCCTGTTTATCTTGCCCTAGGTAATTTTGATGGAGTTCATAAAGGACACCAGAGCTTAATTCAACAAGTGATAACGAAGGCTTCAACTAACGGTGGTCAGGCGGTAGCGTTCATATTTGAACCCCATCCCGCCCAGGTACTCATGCCTGAGCGCGCCCCCCATTTATTAATTACTCCTGATCGTAAAGCAAAGCTTCTAGAAAAAATGGGTCTGGATACGCTTATTTACAACGCCTTTACGCGTGAAATTGCTGGCTGGTCGCCAGAACAATTCGTAGAAAGAATATTAATTAGCGAACTGCAAATCCGCGAAGTATTTGTGGGATTTAATTACACATTTGGGCATCGGGGAGCCGGAACCCCGGAACTTCTAAAGCAAATGGGAAAAAAACTAGGCTTTGGGGTAAATGTAATAGCTCCGGTTAAATATGATGGAGAAACAATTTCAAGCAGTCTGATAAGAAAAGCCCTGGAGGATGGGAATATTCTTTTGGCTTCCAACATGCTGGGCTATCGCCCTATCATCGAAGGTATAGTAGTTGAAGGGGAGCATCGGGGGTCGACTATAGGATTTCCAACCGCTAATGTTGGGGTAGAAACCATTTACAATGTTCCCGGCAAGGGTGTTTATGCAGCTCGTGCTGAAGTTCGTGACAAGACTTATCACTGTGTGGTTAATATAGGAAGCAAACCTACATTTCACAAAGAATATCCACTTTCAATAGAAGCACACCTGATGGATTTCACGGGAGATATTTATGGACAGGATATTTGCTTATTTTTTATAGAGAAACTGAGAGATGAGCAGCGCTTTGAATCTCTGGAGGGACTGGTATCTCAGATTGCTCAGGACCGAGATAGAGCACAAGAGATTTCTACGGCTTATGATAGGGATTTCTAAGGCCTGGTCAAGTTTACTTTTTATTACCACTATGTTAAAATAACTCTGTTATACGCAGGTATATTTATAATCTTTATTATTAACCATATTATTAGCAAAGAGCGGCAAGGTCTTTGACCTGGTTTTAAACTATAAATAGCTTAAAAACGGATCATTCTGATGTAAGCATTAGTAATGAATCCTAAAACCATCGGCTAGGTTTGGCGATTTCACCGACGTCAGTCTTGGTCAGTGGCGTTTAAAAGTGAGGAGGTGAAAAGCTTGGCTCTGTCTACGGAGAAAAAGCAGGAAATTATCAAAGCTTATCAGGTACATGAGAATGACACAGGATCTCCCGAGGTGCAAATAGCTATTCTAACAGATAGAATAAACTATTTAAATGAACACCTGAAAGCAAATAAAAAAGACCACCATTCTAGAAGAGGCCTATTAAAAATGGTTGGACAAAGGCGGTCACTTTTGGATTATCTAAAGAATAATGATTTTGACCGTTATCGTAACATTGTTACTCGATTAGGTCTACGCAGGTAAAGAGCGGAATGCCGCTCTTTAACTTTATACATGAACAGCGAAAGGAGGAGTTTCAAATCGTTCACAAATACCAAATCGAAGTTGCCGGCAGACCCCTGGTAATAGAAGTTGGCCAGGTAGCCAAACAGGCCAATGGGTCGGCTCTGGTGAGGTACGGAGATACTGTAGTTCTGGTTACTGCCACAGCATCTGCTCCGCGGGAAGGCTTAGACTTCTTTCCGTTAACCGTTGAGTACGAAGAAAAACAGTACGCAGTAGGTAAAATCCCGGGTGGATTTATTAAAAGAGAAGGCAGGGCTACTGAGAATGCTACGCTGTCTGCCCGCCAAATAGACCGTCCTATACGGCCGCTATTTCCCAAAGCTTATAAAAATGATCTGCAGATAGTGGCAAGCATCCTATCGGTTGAGAAGGACAACTCTCCTGATATCACTGCTATAATAGGTGCTTCAATCGCTTTAGGTATTTCCAATATACCCTTTGGCGGACCAGTGGCAGCCGTTATAGTTGGTCTGGTAGATGGTCAGTTGATCATAAACCCAACTGTAGAACAGCACCATAAGAGTGATTTACACCTGGTAGTAGCAGGCACTCAAGAAGCCATAATGATGGTTGAAGGTCATGCCAACGAAGTACCGGAACAGACTATTCTGGATGCGATATTCTTTGCGCATGGAGAAATCAAGAGAATTGTTACCTTCATGGAACCAATTGTAGCTGAATTAGGTAAACCCAAGCTGGAGGTAATAACCGCAGAAGTAGATGAGGAGATGGAAAGCTCGGTAAGAGAATTTGCCAGATCCAGCCTTGAAGAAGCGGTAAAGAATCCTGAGAAGAAATCCCGTGAGGCCCATATGGATGAAGCGCGGGCTGCTATATCAGAACACTTTAAGGAGATTTATCCGGATCAGGCCAAACAAATAGCCTCGATAGTGGACAAGCTGCTTAAAGAAATCGTAAGAAAGATGATTCTGGACGAAGGTGACCGGGTTGATGGAAGAAAACTGGATGAAATTAGACAGATAAGCTGTGAAGTAGGCTTCCTTCCTAGACCTCATGGCTCCGGTTTATTTACCCGGGGGCAGACCCAGGTATTATCAGTTACCACCCTGGGACCTATTAGAGAGAATCAGATCCTCGATGGATTGGGAATTGACGAAACCAAAAGATATATTCATCATTACAATTTCCCGCCATATAGTGTTGGAGAGACCAAACCCATGCGCGGGCCTAGCAGAAGAGATATAGGTCATGGTGCTCTGGCTGAAAGGGCTTTGCTGGCCGTTATCCCATCAGACGATGAATTCCCCTATACCATCAGAGTTGTATCGGAAGTGTTGGAATCTAATGGATCCAGTTCTATGGGTAGTGTTTGCGGCAGTACTTTATCTTTGATGCATGCCGGCGTACCTATCAAAGCACCGGTATCTGGTATTGCTATGGGATTGGTTAAAGGCGAGGATAAATTTGCGATCCTAAGTGATATTCAGGGCATAGAAGACGCACTGGGAGATATGGACTTCAAATTAGCAGGTACTGCCAAGGGAGTAACTGCTTTGCAGATGGACATAAAGATTAGCGGTGTGGATAGAGAAATAGTTGAAACTGCGCTTAAGAAGGCCCGCGAAGGTAGAATGTTTATCATGGAAAAAATGATGGCTGCTATTGATAAACCTAACCTTGAACTATCTCCTTATGCGCCTCAAATGATAAGAATGCAAATTCACCCTGACAAGATCAGAGAAATCATTGGACCGGGTGGAAAAACTATTCACAAAATCGTGGCTGAGAGCGGCTGTAAAATCGACATCGAAGATGACGGCAGCCTGTTTATTATTGCTACGGACGATGAAGGAGCTAAAAAGGCACGTTTCCTGATTGAGTCCATTCTTGCCGATGTAGAAGTTGGTAAGGTTTACATGGGAACAGTAAAAAGGGTTATGGAGTTTGGAGCTTTCGTAGAGATTATTCCAGGAGTTCTGGGGTCCAGCGGAAAAGAGGGACTGGTGCATATATCCCAGCTTGACGAAGTTAGAGTTAATAAAGTTGAGGATGTTGTGAAAATCGGAGATAAAATTGAAGTGAAAGTCACTGAAATAGATCGTCAGGGTAGAGTGAATCTATCTAGGAAAGCGGTTTTGCGCCAGGCCAAATCTGCAGACCAGGACGACAAATAACACATAAATAAGCCGATTTATCTCGGTTTATTTATGTTTATCTCAGAAACGATTAATAAAGTAAATAAATCTGAATAGTAGTGCTCACTGCCGAATATTAATTTTAAGAGAAGAAATAAAGGCGGTGGGTATTATTTTTTAGTAAAGAAAGGGTTTCATGTCATAAAAATAGACAACAGAACCCTTTTTCTTTTGTCCTTTTTTATTAGTTTAACATTGGTAAATACCTGGATGGACCGAGTAGAACGAGATGTGCTTGGGGTTAAACAAGGTGTTTTTTTAGAGGATGTAAAAGTGGAAAGGCTTCTGCCGGGAGAATTACGCGGGGTGGTCGAGGAAATAGCCCTTAGATATCAAAAACTCCCAGTCGAGCCTAGAGTGGACAAAGAAAGCGGAATAATTATTACCGAAGAAGCAGGTGTTAGTATTGATGTTGAAAAGACTCTGGCACAAATCCAGGCAGCAGCGCCCGGACAAGAAATTAAACTTGAAAAAATAATCAATAACCCCCGTTATAAAGGTGAGGATTTAATGAATGCTGCCAAGGATATAGCTCATTATACAACCTGGTTCCGTGGCAGTTCAGAAAGGTATCAAAACATCTCGACAGCCCTTAAGAGCGTGAATAATACTGTAATATGGCCGGGTGAAGTTTTTTCTTTTAATGAGACTACCGGTCCCAGAACACCAGAGAGGGGGTATCTTCCTGCACCTATAATTCTAAACGGTGGATATGATGTCGGCTATGGAGGAGGAGTCTGTCAGGTATCCAGCACAATTTATAATGCGGCACTGGCGGCGGGCTTGCCAATCATTGAGCGCCATGGTCACACTAAGCCGGTACACTATGTTCCAGATGGAAAGGATGCCACAGTGGATTATGGTTATCTGGACTTAAAATATAAAAACAGTCGGAATGGTCCGTTAATAATAAAGGCTTCGCTGCAGAATACCCGGATATATGTGGAATTTAGAGGGGAGAAATGATTTTTGAGAATTTACTTTTTTTCTAAAAAAGCCCTGCTGACTATGGGAATTATTATATTTCTGGCCTGTGGTTTTCTTTCTTTTGCATTCTTCAGCAAGGACGATGTAATTAGTGCTGTTGGTACTGATCAACCGATTTTCCAGGGGAACACTGATACAAAGGCGGTAGCTATAACCGTTAACGTGGACTGGGGTGAAGAATTTATTCCCGAAATGTTAAAAGAATTTAAGAAAAACAATGCGCAAGTAACCTTCTTTGTTACTGGAAAATGGGCAGAAAAGAACCCTGAATTACTGAAACAAATGTCTGAAGCCGGACATAGCATACAAAATCATGGTTACCGTCACTGCCATTTCAATCAGCTAGCATCCAGCGAAGTAGGCAGTGAGATAAAAAAAGCCGAGGATATTATTTTTAAAACCATAGGGAAAAGGAGTACTTTTTTTGCCTCTCCCTATGGAGAATATAATACCCAGTTGGTTAGGGCTGTTTCGGGAATTAACTATAAATACATCATGTGGAGTGTGGACACGATAGACTGGCAGCGTCCCAATCCCGCTACTATAGTGAACAGGGTTATGAAAAAGGTACACAATGATGCAATTATACTGATGCATCCTACTGAACCAACGGTTAAAGCACTCCCTGATATGTTAAAACAATTACATGATCAAAATTATAAGATGGTAACCATAGACAAGATAACCAGCGGCAAAGTTGAAGCCGGCAGTAATTCTAAACATGATTAAGAAGAACAATCTCCCGCTGGTGATTGCTGTTCTCTGTTTATGCCTGGCATATCCTGCATCAGCTCAGGCTGTGCCTAGTATCAATTCACAGTATTATTGTGTGGTCGACCGAGAGACCGGCCAGCCCATCCTGGGCAAAAATGCTGCCATCAGGCGGCCTATGGCCAGTACTACCAAGATGATGACAGCAATCCTGGCAGTTGAATATGCAGGATTAAACGAAACAGCGACAGTGAGTAAAAATGCTGATAGAACTCCGGAGTATACAATTGGACTGCGTGCCGGGCAGCAGCTGCCAGTCGGAGAGCTGTTAAAAGTTGCGCTTATTCGCTCAGCAAATGATTCGGCCGTGGTACTGGCCGAGCATATTGCCGGTGATGAAGAGCTCTTCGCCTACCTTATGACAATGAAGGCATATGCACTAGGGGCTATGCAGACTAAATTTCAAAACGCTTCAGGGCTGCCGGATGAGGAGCATTACAGCACAGCCTACGACCTGGCACAGATTGGGCGATACGCTCTATCCAAGCCATATATAGCACAAATAGTAGCCACTACCGAAACAGAGTTCAAACACCCCGGCTATCAACAGCCGCTTACTATTCATAATACCAACAATGGGCTGTTAAATGGCTATCCGGGAGCCGACGGGATTAAAACCGGTACTACCAATGCAGCTGGAAAATGCCTGGTGGCTTCAGCTGCACGGGATAAAAGAGGACTTGTGGCTGTAGCTTTGAAATCGGGAGATCGGCAGGGAGATTGTGTTAAACTATTGAACTACGGTTTCCAAAAGACAACCCGGCAAAAAGTACTTGACCACGAAACAGTATTAAAGAGCTTAATAGTAAACCATAGTGATGAACCCCGGGCCGACATTGTACCTGCTGAAGATTTGTGGCTGTGGCTGGGAGATGACACATCAAGCATTGAAAAAAGGGTACGGTTAAACTATAATCTTGATGCACCGTTAAAAAAAGGGCAGGTACTAGGAGAAATGGATGTCTATGTAGATGGTGGTTTTGTAAAAAGTGTTGCTCTGGTTAGTCAAAAAGACATCAGTAGACAGACAGGGTTTGTACAGAGGATAATAAAGCGTATTATTAAACTTGCCGAGAGGAATAATAGCAGCGGTAAAGAATAAAGATAACGATGGAACAATCAAAAACGGAGGTAACACTGTGATAAATAGCTGGAGTATTAGTAATGGCGGAAAACTGGTAGTGGAGGACATACCATACTTGAAATCGGCAGCGGTGGGGGTTTACATAAGAGTAGGTTCGCGTAATGAAACCTCCAGCCTAGCAGGTGTAAGTCACTTCATAGAACACATGCTTTTTAAAGGTACACCAAAGAGGACGGCCCGGGATATAGCAGAAAGCATGGAAGGTATGGGCGGGCAGTTGAATGCTTTTACTTCCAAAGAATATACCTGCCTATATGCTCGCACATTAGACGAAGACATATATTCAGCTATGGAAATTGTTTTTGACATGCTCTTCAATTCACTGATGGCAGAAAAGGATTTAGATACAGAGAGAAACGTGGTTATAGAAGAAATAAATATGTATGAAGATACTCCAGATGAACTAATACATGACGTATTTGCCCGTAAATTTTGGGATGGACATCCAATGGGCAATTCCATCCTGGGTTCGCTGGAATCGATTTCACAGATGAACCGGGATGAGTTATATCAGTATTATAAAAAATATTATGTACCGGCCAATATGGTGATTTCGGTAGCCGGCAATGTAGATAATATGAAGGTAAAAGATTTCGTCGAAAGTAAATTGGCCTCTCAAAAGGGAATTCAGCCCCATTCTGCCTTAGAGAAACCGGCAGAATGTGCTTCATTTATCAATCTTGTTCCTAAGGAAGTGGAGCAGATGCAGATATGTCTGGGGGTTCCAGGAGTTTCATATCATCATCAAGATAGGTATATACAAAACGTGATGAACAGTATTCTGGGAGGGGGAATGAGTTCCCGGCTTTTCCAGAGACTCAGAGAGGAACTGGGACTAGCATACTCAGTATATTCTTATCCGGCTAATTATTCCGATACAGGCTTATATAGCATATATATTGGTACCAGTCCTTCTAAAGTAGGGCAATTTTGTGCTGCTTTTTATGAACAAATAGAGCAATTTATTAATCAAGGAGTAACAGAGGCAGAGATAACCCGTACGCAGAAGCTGATAAAATCAAGCATATCTTTAGGTCTTGAGAGTGTAATGAACCGGATGACCCGGTTGGCAAAATCTATCTTAATGTACGACCAAATTATTCCCCCCGAAGAAGTAATCGAAAAAGTATATGCTGTTAAGCCCTTTATGGTTCAGGAAATGGCTCAGCGTATCTTTAAACCGGAGCTGTTCTCACTTGCAGCGATTGGTGATAAAGATGTATTACCAATTGTCGAACAAGAATTTAAGCAATGGTGGGGAGCAAAATAATGAAGGTAATGATAAACAGGCTGCATTCTTTTGACTTACCCCTGCCGCATTTTATGACGCCAGGTTCTGCAGGGATGGATATCTATGCGGCTAATGAAGAAGATATTACCATAGAGGTTGGGGCAAGAGTCCTGATTCCTACAGGCATAGCTATTTCCCTGCCAGAAGATTGTGAAGCACAGATTCGTCCGCGGAGCGGATTGGCATTGAAGCATGGATTAACATTGCTGAATACTCCCGGTACTATTGACTCAGACTATAGAGGCGAAATTAAGCTAATTGTTATAAATCTGGGGGACAAAGAGTATATATTAAAAAGAGGCGAAAGGGTTGCTCAGATGGTTTTTTCCAGGGTACTAAAGCCTGAGGTAATTGAGGTAGACGTACTGGATGGAACCGATCGGGGTGCAGGAGGTTTTGGTCATACGGGAGTTTAGGGGGGAGAAGCATGCGTCTTAACGAACTGATAGGTAAAGAGATGGTAAACATCTATGATGGTATGCGTATGGGAACAGTTGGGGAATCAGATATGATGGTAGACCAGGAAACAGGTAAGATCGTATCAATAATACTACCCAACAAAGGTAATATGCTAAACTTTTGGACTGATAGACAGAAGCTGGTAATACCCTGGGAGGCTGTTAAGAAAATAGGCCGGGAAGTTATAGTAGTTGATCTGGATAATACTCACATGAGATTGAAAAATAATTCCATATAAATACATATTATGCTGCGCACGGGCGCAGCTTTTTTTGTGACTTGAGAACTTAGGAATAAAATGACTTCCTTGTCAAATACTAAGATGTAAAAATATATTATGTTTGGCAGGAAATTAATGAATTCCACAAATAATAACATCAAAATTCATAGAAAACCAAAACGAAACGACGCTCCCCTTCCAGCGCCGCTGCTTCCGTCTGAAAAACAGGTGAGAAAAGTATTTTCAAGCATTGATGAAAATTTTTCTTTTTTAAACGATCTTCTGGGAAATGCTATGGGAATAGTTGAGCATAAATATTGTCTTTTGGATGATAAGACTGAAATTGGGCTTGTCTATATTGATAGTATGAGTAACAAGGAATATGTAAGCAAACAGGTAATCGAACCTCTTCTTAGTTCACCTTTTGATTCACAAAAGCATCTAAACAATATCCTTTTCTTGATTCAATCCAAGTTTACTTATATCCCCGACACCAAAACCAGCAATGAAATGAAACAAATTACGGAAGAGCTTTTTAGGGGGAATACCATTCTCTTTATTGATGGAATAGATACTGCAATCATTATAGGTAGTAATAAATCTGAAAAACGCTCCATCGAAAAACCTGAAAATGAACCATCCTTGTTTGGAAGTATGGATTCATTCACAGAAGACCTCGAAACAAATTGCAGTCTGCTTATCAGAAGATTGCCAACACCAGACCTGCGATTTGAGGCTTTTACTGTAGGCAGACTATCACAAAGCAAAGTAAAACTGCTATGGATTGAAAATATATCTAATACTAAAGCGGTTGAGGAAGCACGGCAGCGAATTAAGAGCATAGATATTGATGCAATAGACGGAATTGGTGCTTTAACTGAATTAATAGAAGATCAGCCCCTGTCTATATTTGCAAAGTATAAGCAGACACAACGTCCAGACGTCACCGCAAAGTACCTTGAAGATGGGCACTTTGCTATCCTTGGCAGCAACAGTCCTTATGCATTTATAGCACCCGTATCGTTCTGGGATAATTTTAAAACTACGGATGATTATATAGACAAAAGTCTGGTAGCTACCTATTTAAGACTTATACGTGTAGCAGCCTTTATATTATCAATACTTATATCCCCTTTATATCTGGCTTTTATAACTCATAATCACGCAGTTGTGCCTCCTGCCCTGGCTCAAAATATCGCTTCGGGGCGTGAGGGAGTTCCTTTTCCATCTATAGTGGAAGTTTTACTGGTTACCATTATTATTGGTATCATTCGTGAAGCAGCGTTTAGAATACCATCATCGGTAGGATTTTTTGTAGGCCTATTGGGTGCCATAGTTATAGGACAATCGGCTGTAACAGCAGGATACTTCAGCGCCTCTGTTATTATTGTTGTAGCCATTTCAGCTATTGCCAACTTTGGATTCCCCTCAAATCCCATGGTTCTTCCAGCGCGGCTAATCAATTACTTTCTGATTATATTGTCTGGTTTTTTAGGAATGTTTGGCTTAATAAATGGTATTGCCATTATCTTTTGGCATATGCTGCGCCAGGAATCATTTGGGGTACCCTATCTTTATCCATTAGTACCCTTTGATCGGGAGGCGTTAAAGGATAGTTTTGTACGTATGCCCTTCGGCCATTTAAGAAAGCGATTCGAAATATTGTCAAAGAATAATCGCCAAAGAATGAGCCAAAAAGGTATCAAATAAGAATGACAAATTAGGAAGAGAGTAATTTATGCAGAACGACGGCAAATTAACAAGAGAGATGGTATTTTCTCTTATTTTCATGAGTGTTCTTGGAAATATAGTGTATACCCATACCTGGATTGATAACGCCACCGATCGATCCGCATGGGTGGCGAGTTTAGCCGGGATTTCCCTTGTTATACCGTTTGCCGTATGGATCCTTTATCTGGGTAAGCTTTGTCCTGAAGCTACGGTTTTTGAGATGGTCGACAAAGGTTTGGGCAAAATCGTAAGTGCCGTGCTCTGTATACCTTTCATTCTGATAAATGCGTTGGTAGCGATTGCTCAGCTCAATATGTATACAGAAATGGTAAAAGTCTTTTTCTTACAGAATACTCCTATCTGGATTATCATGCTTTCTTTAGTTTTAATGGGAATAATGTTTATTAGTGGTGAACTAACCATATTCGCAAGACTAGTTGAAGCACTGGCGATATTGGGTATGCTCAATTATTTTACGAGTTTCATTTTTGCTTTCCCAAATAACATTAACGTCGAATATATCATTCCGATTTTTGACACATCCTGGCTTGGATTTATTCAGGGGGCCATCTTTATAACTGGGGAGGCTTCAGAATGCTTACTGCTGCTTATGATTATTGTCCGTTTCATCCCAGATCCCTTCAAACATTATAAATGGGTAAGCTATGGAATAATTTTGAGCGGCGTAATCTTTTCAATTGCGATTCTAGTTATTATGACTATGATGAGTCCTGAGCTTGCAAAGCGTATAGCTTTTGGAGGTGTTAATGCTGCTAAAATGCTGCAAATTGGAGATTATGTACGCGGTTTAGAAGTATTCATTTTCGGTACCTATAATTTTATCGCTGTTGGGAAGGTTTCAGTATGTTTGTATTGTTCTTGGATAGCTATGCAAAAGGTTCTTGGAAGCAATAAAAGCATGATTCAGCTATTCATAATCGGACTATTAATATTTGTTCCTTCGGTATTGCTTGGTACCTATAACAAAGCATATTTTTTGGCTGTATTTATGGGGAATTATGTTACCTTACCTTTCACAATATTTATCCTTCTATTGGCTTCAATTAGTATTTTTATAAAAAATAAAAAAGCTGGAAGTATTGCAAAATGAAGAAAAGAATTGCTTTACTATTAATTTTACTAGTATTACAGATTAGTATATGTGGCTGCTGGGATTATACTGAATATGAGAATATAGCTCAAGTTGAGGGAATTGCCGTTGATTTTGATAATTCAACCAAAGAAACAACGATGACGCAGCAATATATAGTTCCCAAAAGCACCAAAAAATCGGATAGTCTTGGTGGTTCTTCCGGGGAAACCGGCATTGTTTATTCTGCTAAGGCTAAAACACTTTTTGATGCATTGTCAAAATTGCAGCAGGTAATGATAAAAAGAATATTTTACGGCTATTTGAAAGTCTTTATTTTAGGTGAAGAAGCTTCTAGATATAATCTGATGGATATAATTGATCTAAATGACCGCAGTCCTGTAATACGTGATACAGCATACTTCGTAGTTGCTTCAGGAAATGCTCAAAAGGTATTAAGTACAGTTGACGAAAATACAGCGAAGACTTCCAGTGAGATTATTTCTGGTTTGGTTAATAACTCCAAAACAACAGGTACGGCATTCCCTGTTACAATTCATGACGTCACTGAGATGTTGGCAATTGGCGGTTGGGAGGTAGCCGTTCCCAGAGTCATATCTACCGCCGACGATATAAAACCAGAAGCTGGCCAAACTCAGGATGATGTTTTCTTAGCTGAAAAATCTGAAGGGGGCCTTCGAGTTTCAGGTATGGCAGCTTTTAAGGGTGATAAATTCGTTGGCTGGCTGAATGAAAAGGAATCCGTTGGTTTAGGATTAATTATGGGAAAAAAACTGACCATGTATCAAGTATCCCAAAGACCGGCGGGAACCGACCCAGCAGATATATTGTATTTCCGTATTGACAGTTCGAAAGGCAAAATTAAGGCTAAACTAGTAAATGGTGAACCGGAAATACAAGTAAATGTCAGCATCGTAGCAGATTTGAGGAAATATTACACTGACCAGGGTTCGGAGTTTTTAACTCCTGAAGAGCTAACCAGATTAGAAAAGGAATTAGAGGACAGCATACGATCAGACATCCAGGCAGCACTGATCAGAGGCCAGAATGAACTGGAGTCTGATATATTTGGATTTGGCTTTGCATTTTTCCGGGAGTATCCACGATTGTGGCAAACAGACTACGAAACAAAGTGGCCGGACATATTCCCCGATGTACCAGTTGATGTAACTGTCAAGGTAAAGATCCAACATACAGGAACTAATATAAGAAAATTAATTGTTAAATAAAAATTTTCTATAAAAACAGATTGTGGGTAAAACTACATTTAACAATACAATGAAAAACAGGAGGCTAGATTCATGGAGAATACACATAATTTTACGGCCCCTAAGATAAATTTGGCCGGAATTGGATCACTTAAAGATCTTCCAACTGAGCTGCTGGATTGGAAACTTAGAAAGGCCTTAATCGTAACAGATCAAAATATAGTAAATTTGGGGTATGTCGAAAGGATTGAGAATATCCTAAAAAATCTCTTTATTACTTACGATATATTTAGCGGGGTGCTACATGAACCTACGGTAGCCTTTGTAGAAGAAGGATTGGAGTTTACAAAGGGCTTGAACGTACTCAAAAGAGATTACAACGTGGTAATTTCAGTCGGCGGCGGATCGTGTCATGACTGTGCCAAAGCCGTAGCAGCGATTATAACTAACGGTGGATCTATCATTGATTATGAAGGCTATAATAAGATTACCAAACCTGCCGTTCCAATCATGTGTGTTAATACTACCGCCGGTTCGGGGGCTGAGGTAACTACCAGTGCGGTAATTGGAGATACTTCAAGAAAAGTTAAAATGGTAATAACATCTCCAGAAATAATGCCGGTTTTATCAGTTAATGATCCGATGCTTATGGTGTCTATGCCCAAACAGATAACCGCAAGTTCCGGTATTGATGTAATTACCCATGCTATTGAAGGTTTCATATCTACCGAATCTTCACCAATAACCGACTCCCTGGCTCTTTCTGCAATCAGGATAACCTGCGATTATCTCCCCAGAGCCTATGAGAATGGATATGATTTGGAGGCAAGGGAGCAAATGATGTTTGCGAGTCTCATGGGCGGTATGGTTATAAATAATGCCGGGCTTGGTTATGCTCATTCACTAGCTCATCAAGTAGGCGGATTTTATCATCTGCTGCACGGGAATTACTCAGCAATCTTGCTGCCTTATGTTTTAGATTTTAATGCGGTATCAGTACCGGATGACAGGATATTTAAAATTGCTGATGCCATGCACATCAAAACAAACAATAAAACTCAGGCCGTTGATAAAATCATTCATACCCTGCAAAAGCTAAATGAAGCAGTTGGAATACCCAAGGGTTTAAACCAGCTGGGTTTAAGTACGGATGATATGGAGCAGATTGCAATTAATGCATTAGACGATGCAGTATCTTTCGTAAATCCCAGAAAGGGCACAGTTGAGGATTTGGTTGGAATTCTAAAGGCTGCAATGTAGCTTAATGTCTCTTAGAATATAAGATGTTTAAACATTCGGGAAGCTCAGTTCAACACGAATAGCAATCAAATTGCCTCAAAGTTAGCACTTGTGTTGATAATTGGGATACAATAGTATAAGATAATCTAAATTTACAAGGAGGCAATTTGTATGTCAGACAGGTTCAGCAAAGAAGGTCTTACCTTCGATGATGTTCTTCTTATACCCGGACACTCCAAGGTTATGCCTCAAGACGTTGACGTCTCGACTCGCTTGACTAAGAATATAAGGCTGGAAACTCCGATCATGAGTGCAGGAATGGATACGGTGACTGAATCGAGAATGTCTATTGCGATGGCGCGTGAAGGTGGTATAGGTATTATTCATAAAAATATGACCATCGAAGAGCAAGCCAGGATGGTTGATCGGGTCAAACGTTCTGAACACGGAATAATTACCGATCCTTTCTTTTTATCCCCTGAACATAAAATATCTGATGCCCTAAGCATAATGGAGCATTATCATATATCTGGCGTACCTATAACTGAAGGGACAAAACTGGTGGGCATACTAACCAATCGTGATATACGGTTCGAGACAGATTTCGAACAGCCCATAAAACACATTATGACTACTGAAAAGCTGGTAACAGCTCCGGTAGGAACAACCATGGAACAAGCCATGCAAATACTGCGTAAATATAAAATTGAAAAACTGCCTTTAGTTGATAATGACTACAACTTGATGGGACTTATAACCATAAAAGATATAGAAAAAACTCAGAGGTACCCTCATGCAGCTAAAGATAGGGGAGGTCGCTTAATTGTAGGGGCGGCTGTAGGAATTGCCCGTAACACCATGGAAAGAGTCAAAGCCCTTACAGATGCCGGAGTGGATGTTGTGGTGGTTGATACCGCCCATGGACATTCCGAAGGTGTAATCAGAATGGTAGCTCAAATAAAAGAAAAATTCCCCAATGTTGAGCTGATAGCAGGTAACGTAGCCACTGGGGAAGCTACCGAGGCCCTGATCAAAGTAGGAGCAGATGCGATAAAAGTTGGTATAGGCCCGGGTTCCATATGCACCACCAGGGTAGTGGCCGGTATTGGTATACCGCAAATTACAGCCGTGATAGACTGTGCCGAAGCAGCTAAAAAATATGATGTACCGATTATTGCCGATGGAGGGATAAAATATTCCGGCGATATAGTGAAAGCTATTGCTGCTGGAGCTGATGTAGTAATGATGGGTAACCTCCTAGCTGGCACCGACGAAAGTCCAGGTGAAGAAGTCATGCTGCAGGGCAGACGTTATAAAGTATATAGAGGTATGGGTTCAATGGGGGCTATGGTAGAAGGAAGCAGCGACAGATATTTTCAGGAAGATGCTCAGAAACTGGTTCCAGAAGGAATAGAAGGGCGAACTCCCTACAAGGGATCAGTTTCAGAAACCGTTTTCCAGCTAATCGGAGGTCTCCGTGCTGGCATGGGCTACTGTGGAGTGGTAAATATTGAAGAATTGAAAACCACCACGAGATTCATCAAAATATCAAATGCAGGATTGACTGAGAGTCATCCTCACGATGTATTCATTACCAAGGAAGCACCAAATTACCAGGTTCTATAACCATGGGTCAGTATTTATTACGTCTTGCTATGGCTGGTATTCTTGGGCTGATTATAGGTTTTGTCAGTATGACAGATGATGATGCTCCCTCTCACCGGGTATTTTCCATTATATGTATGGGAGCTGCATTAATCACTATCACCTCAACAGGTATTTACGAATCGATGAACTTACCGTGGACTGGAGACCCGAGCAGATTACCGGCCCAGTTAATATCGGCCCTGGGTTTTCTGGGGACAGGTATGATATGGGTTACTGAAGATAACAGGGTCTTTGGAGTTACCAGTGCGGCTGCACTTTGGTTAACTGCTATATTAGGTATGTTAATTGGAGCAGGACTTAATCAGATCAGTATTCTAGGGACATTTTTTTTCATACTTATTTATTGGATTTCCCGATTAATTCGCAGATATTGATCAAAATAAAAACGGGGGAAAAAATCCCCCGATAGTGCGAGTTACCTAAAATTCTGGTTGTTCTGAGAAGAAAGGCTTTGTTCGGCAATTTGGATGGCTTTGGTAACAATGTTACCACAATCCCTGGAGCTTACTCCGCCCCATCCCTCGCTGGCTACGATTCTGTCCACGCCAAGTTCACGAGCTATCTCATATTTAAGCTGTTCAGACATGATACTTCTTCTTCTAGCCAATTGAAAGAACCTCCTTTATAATTACTCGCACTATTATATTTTGTGTCAGAGATCAAAATTGATGCTAGATAATAATTAATTAAATGTAAACTATTACGTAAAATTTCTCGTATAATAATTAATGACATTTGAACGTTGTTGTGCCAATAAGCCATTATAAATAGGAGGCGTACATATGAGATATGAAGGCAATGTTTTCAGGCCGCCCAGTGAGGCAAGAAGTTATATATTACAATGTACTGTAGGCTGTACACACAACAGATGTACTTTTTGTTCAATGTACAAAGATAAGAAATACCATGTGCGAAGTATGAAGGAAATATTAGATGATATCCGCATGGCCAGGGAATACTACGGTGATTTATATAAGGTGTTTTTAGCTGATGGGGATGCTCTAGCCATGAAAACATCAGATTTACTTGAAATATTAAAAACACTGTATCAGAGTTTCGATAGCCTGAAGCACGTAGGAATTTACGCCAGCCCAGATAGTATATTAGCCAAAGAGATGAGCGAATTAACAGCCTTAAAGGAAGCCGGACTGACTATTGCCTATCTAGGGGTAGAAACTGGTGATCCCCAGCTGCTCGTTGATATAAGAAAAGGAGTAAGTTACGACGAAATGGTTAAAGCTGGGCTGAAGATAAGGCAGGCAGGGATTCTGCTATCGGTTACTATCCTGCTGGGATTAGCCGGCAGAACACCACAGGCAGCAGAACATGCCCGTAATACAGCCAGGATACTTAATGAAATAGCGCCGGATTATGTCGGAGCTCTGACATTGATGCTGGAACCCAGGACTGAGCTTTATCGCCGGATGGAAAAAGGAGAATTCGAGCTGCCGGGTCCATTTGAGATTCTTGATGAGCTGCGTATTATTATTCAGGGTTTAGAACTCCAAGGAACTGAATTTAGAAGTAATCATGCCTCCAATTACCTCGCCATCAAGGGCAGGCTGCCGGAAGATAAGCAAAAACTACTGGATCTGATTAACGGCATCATTGAGAAAAATGATCGTAGTTATTTACGTCCGGATTATCTAAGAGCCCTTTAAAATACTACAACTTGATGTATAATAATATAATTACTGTAATACGACACATTTTGATATTGGGAGGGGAATGACATGGCTTTATTTGGCAACAAAGATGAAAACTTATTTTTTCTTTTTGCTGAAAGTGCTCGCGTAGTGGTTAAGGGTGGAGATATCCTTAATGATGTAATGAGTGATTATCGAAACTTAGACGAGAAAATGGCCCTTTTAACTGCCATGGAGCATGAAGGAGATCGTATCATTCAAACCCTGGTGCGCAGACTAAATACCAGTTTTATTCTTCCGTTTGACCGAGAAGACGCCTTGAGGCTGGTTCAGGAGCTATCTACTACCCTGGATTATATTACTGGCATCATTGACCGCATGATACTTTACAAAGCGGGGGAACCGAACAGTAGGGTAAAAGAGATGGTAGCTGTTCTAACCGAAGCGATATTGGTTCAGGAGAAGGCTTTTAACCTGCTCAATAGAGTAGAACAAAATAAAAAGACTATCATGGAATATTGTGAACAAATGCGGCAACTGGAACATAAGCAGGATAAATATTATCGCAGTGGCTTAGCCGATCTGTTTGATAATGAAAAAGATGCTGTGGTTATTATCAAATGGAGAGAAGTCTATGAACAAATCGAAATGGCAATGGACCACGTAGAAGATGTAGCCAACCTGATCCGCAATATATGCATTAAATATTCGTAGAAAATAATAGAGACAACGTAGGATCCTAATAATGAAGCCCCGTTCAAGATAATTTCTTGAACGGGGCTTTAAAAGTTTATACCCATTTTCTTGAGCGGAAAAAACTCAGCATACTGAATGACAGGGCAAACATACCCACTAGTATATACCATACTGCATGAGGATGCTCACGGCCCGGAAAATCAACATTCATACCGAAAAAGCCGGTAATAACGGTAAGCGGCATCATTATAATACTTATGATGGTCAGTATAGTAATTATTTCACTCGTGCGGCCGGTAAGAACCGAATAATAAGTTTCCATCGAGCTGTTTACCAGGTCTCGATAGGTGTTCACAGTATCTAGAATACTATTCAAGTTATCCGCTAGATCCAAATAATAAGGAACATTTTCATCATTAACAAAGAAAGAATAGCGGCCTCTGATGTTTGTGAAGATTTGCCGCTGAGGAATCAAAACCTTTCTTAAAAGGATGATAGTCCTTCTCAGAGTAGAAATCTCTTCAGTTACATGCTGCCCCTTAGTTACTAATACATTGTCTTCCAGATCGTCAATTCTTTCTCCCAGCCTCTCAATAATAGGAAAAGAATCATCGACAATGTTATCTACGATTTTATATAACAGATAATCAGGGCCGCGATTCATATACTCGGTTTGGGTCAAGCTTATACGGGCAACCTTTCCAACCGCCAGAAGAGCGATAGGATGTATGGTAACGATATAATTAGTTCCGAGGAAAACATCCAGTTCAATGCTGGATATCTCATCTTCTTCTTCGGCCTCCTCGAAATAGCGAAGGGCATGAAAGACGAAGAAATGGTAATCATCGTATTGATCTATCTTGGCACGCGGACTTTCCTGCAGACAGTCCTCAAGAGCCAGAGGATGGAAATCAAAGATATTTCCTATATAAGCCAGTTCACTTTCAGAGCAGTCATATAGATCAATCCACAGCAAATTGCTGGGAGAAGCAAGCAAATCGCTGATCTTAGACAAATCTACATCATGATACATGTGATTCTCTTCATGATTATAGAAGTATGTCTTAATCACTGCACAATCCCTCCTTTGATATAGAAGGGCTAAATAACAAATCGGTGTTGAAATATAACCCTGCTATTAATATGGTAGTTATTGGCGTAATTTATAAATGACGATCGATAAGGTATAGGTTCCATTTCACCACCGCCTCTCCTGACGAGACTAATTAATCTCCTAGACTATAAATATACATTTTTACGACGGAAATTGTCAATCTAAGCAGCAAGAGTTTGGATAAGGAAACTAATAAATGGCAAAAATGATAAGCAGAGGGAGGAATGCATATGTTTAGAAAATTAACGGTCGCCCTTTTGCTATTGATAATAATATTTTCCAATGCTGCTTTTACTATCCGTCTGCCCCGTGCCGCAATCCCAGAGTCATCCATAGTATATGATATAAATGGCAGAGTGGTTAAAGGTCTTTCGGAGCAAAATCAGGTGAATGTAAACTTGGAAGAAATATCACCCTATTTCTTAAACGGAGTGATAGCGGTAGAAGATAAGCGCTTTTATAAGCATCATGGAATTGATATCAGCGGTATGATCAGAGCAATTTTCATTGATATAAAGGCAAGGAAAGTTATAGCCGGGGGCAGCACCATCACCCAGCAAACCGCTAAGACCTTGTATTTAAGCAACGAACGAACTTTCACCAGAAAAGTTAAGGAACTATATTATGCATTTCTAATGGAGAATAAGTACAGCAAAGACGAGATTCTGACCATGTACTGCAACAGTATTTATTTTGGGCAGGGAGCTTATGGAGTAGAATTGGCTTCTCGTACCTTTTTTGCTAAAAGAGCCAAGGATTTAAGTCTGGCCGAGGCCGCACTTCTGGCCGGTCTTCCTCAAAGCCCCAGCTATTACGACCCTTATGTACGTCCGCAGGAGGCTCAAAAGAGGCAGGCCGTGGTATTGCAGAGGATGGCCGAAGAGGGGATGATCTCAGAAGCAGAAAAAACAGCCGCTCTAAAAGAGCCCTTAGTGTACCGGCGGGCTCAGTTTGCTGATAATGAAGCTCCATATTTTGTAGCCATGGTTCGGGATTATCTGCGTGAAAAATATGGCGACAGCATGGTCTACCGGGGAGGGCTGAAGATACACACAACCCTGGATCTTGATATGCAGCAGGCTGCCAACAAAGCATATCTGGAAGGTATGAAAAATCAGAACCCGAATTTGCAGCTAGCGCTAGCAGCCCTTGATGTAAGCTCCGGTCAAATCAGGGCTCTGGTTGGAGGCAGAGATTTCAATGCATCCGGTTATAACCGGGCCTTTTCTTATCGGCAGCCTGGATCGACCTTTAAACCGTTTGTTTATTCATTAGCTATAGAACAGGGTCTAACTGCAGCGAGTTTGATTAAGTGTGAAGAAAGGGAATATGAGTTATCCAATGGCGATACTTATAAACCTTCTGATTACGGCGATGAGCCCTATCACTGGAGGGATTTTACCCTAAAAGAGGCCATAGCAATTTCTGATAATGTAGTTGCTGTTGCCCTAACAGATAGTCTGGGTGTCAATGAAGCTGCTGCATATGCCAAACAGTTCGGCTTTAATAATATAAAACCGGTTTTATCTTTACCTTTGGGTTCCAATGAAGTAAGTCCGGTTGATCTAGCCGCCGGCTACAGTGTGTTTGCTAACCAGGGGTTTTACAATGCGCCGTCTTACCTGCTTAAGGTTATTGACAGGGATGGCAATGTCCTAGAGAATAAATTGCCTAATGAGAAAATGGTAGTCAGTGCCGAGAACGCATATATTATCACTAATATGCTTACAGGGGTTATGGAACCAGGAGGAACCGGTTCGGCGCTAAGACAGAAAGTGGGGCGGATTTCAGCAGGAAAGACCGGTACCACTGAGCAGAAGAACGATGCCTGGTTTGTAGGATATACTCCTCAATTGTGCTGCGCAGTATGGGTGGGATATGATCAAGGAAAAGCGGCTAACTTATATGGCGGGTCGGCTGCGGGGCCTATTTGGGCCAGCTTTATCCATGACGCTTCAGCCAAACTCCCTGAAAAAGACTTTAACCAGCCACCCCAGATAGATGTTATGAACATTTGTCTGGATACTGGTCTTACAGCAACCGAATACTGCCCCCGCCAGAGCAGGATGGCATTTTTGAAAGATAATGAACCACAGGAAATTTGTTATCTACACCAGCCAAATATGGAATGGTTTACAGATGATAACTCTCTCAGGAGTGGTGATAAGCCCAAACGTCAGTGGTGGCAGCTTTGGGATTAAGCTATTCCCAGCCAGAGGATAATGGGTCTTAAGTATACAATATTATTACATTTTGGGTATTGCCAGCCCAACAGAGGCTTGCTATACTTGAAACGTAAAAACAATATATAAAGATGAAACGAAGGCGTTTATCTTTTCTCTGGCAAGGAGATTTGGTAAACTCTTTTTTCGTTTTTGTCGTCATTGCAGTCCTCTTAGGAAAGCAGTGAAAACTAAAAACAAAGGAGGGGAGTTTATTGAAGAAGATTGAGGTTGTCATAAGACCCTCGAAATTGGAGGAATTAAAATCAGCCCTTGATAAAATAGAAGTTCGGGGCATGACGGTTTACGATGTGAAAGGTCGAGGGCTTCAGCGGGATCAGAAGCAATATTACCGAGGGCAGGAACATTCCATTGATTTATTTCCTAAGGTTAAATTAGAAATTGTTTGCCAGGACGAATCAGTAGAAGATATAATATCGACGGTTCTTAAAATTTGTAAAACAGGTAAAATAGGTGATGGTAAAATATTTGTCTATCCAGTAGAAAGGATTATCCGTATCAGCACCCGTGAAGAAGGTGGAGCTGCTTTATAAATAATAGAATTCAGTTTCAAGCAAAGGCGCTTATGAACAGAGGAATAACCTCTGGGTATAAGTGCCTTTGTTGTTTTAGTTCATACTTTTTATTTAGTGTTGAGATTTAGGGATATCAAATTAAATTATTAATCTGGAAATGAGGGATAAGAATGAGAACAAGATGGGGATTGATAACATCAATCATAGCATTGTTAGTATTTGTACTGGGCCTGCCGGTAATGGCAGGGGCTGCTGATGCTCCAGTTATTGACACCGGGGATACATCGTTCATGATAATTTGTACAGCTCTGGTTATGATAATGACTCCTGGTTTAGCTCTATTCTACGGGGGAATGGTACGTAGGAAAAATGTCCTTAGTATAATTTTGCAATGTTTTACAGCCATGGCTCTGGTATCAGTTCAATGGGTACTCATTGGTTACACTATTGGCTTCGGTTCAGATATTAATCATATGGTCGGAAGTCTTCAGTGGCTGGGCCTAAGTGGTGTTGGGTGGGAACCTAATGCGGATTATGCCGCTACCATTCCTCACCAGGTATTCGTACTTTATCAATTGATGTTTGCTATTATTACAGTTGCATTAATCTCAGGAGCATTTGCTGAACGTATGAGATTCTCAATATTCGTGGCCTTTGTTCTATTATGGACGACCCTGGTTTATGATCCGCTCGCCCATTGGGTATGGGGCGTGGGAGGCTGGCTGCGTCAATTAGGAGCACTGGATTTCGCAGGCGGCACCGTAGTTCATATAAGTTCCGGTATTTCCGGTTTGGTAGCAGCTATGGTTTTGGGACGACGTTTAGAAAAAGGTTCAGAACCCATGGTTCCACATCATCTGCCAATGACCATGCTGGGTGCAGCCTTGCTGTGGTTCGGATGGTTCGGATTTAATGCCGGCAGTGCATTGTCTGCCGGAGGACTTGCAGGATCTGCTTTCTTAGTTACCAACACTGCGGCAGCGGCAGCAGCAATTAGCTGGGCAGCGGCAGAATGGGTACATCATGGCAAACCTACTGCCCTGGGCGTAGCCAGTGGCGTGGTTGCAGGTCTGGTAGCAATTACCCCTGCAGCAGGTTTTGTCAGCCCGGCCAGCTCTATATTGATGGGCTTGCTGGTAGGTCCCTTATGTTACTTCGCAGTAAGTAAAATGAAAGCGAAATTAAACTATGATGATTCCCTGGATGCCTTTGGTATTCACGGTGTGGGCGGTATATTCGGAGCTTTAGCCACTGGCGTACTGGCTTCAAAAGCTATTAACCCTGCCGGGGCAGATGGATTGTTATTTGGCAACCCGCATCAGTTATTGGTTCAGTTCATAGCAGTTGCAGCTACTGTGGCCTTTGCTGCCATCGTAACCTTTGCCATATTCAAGGTTTTGAGCCTGTTTGCTCCCCTGCGGGTAAGCGATGAGGAAGAAGAAATGGGACTGGATCTAACCCAGCATGGAGAAGATGCTTACAGTTACGGTGAAATGAGTTCAGCTCATATATAACTAGTCATTCAGCCAGTAAAACTCAATTATATATACAACTAATGCTGAGCCCCTGGAAAAACTAATTCCCAGGGGCTTTTGCATGTACAGATTAAGCCGGGTATTAATTTTGGGGAGAGGTAAATAATAGAAGGAATTGAAGGAGGTAATAACTAATTATTAGGAATGGGGAAAAACTAGGGGGGATTTATTAGTGCAAGTCAGCATAACTATATTGGTGGAGAATACAACACCTGTACCCAGCCTGATTGGAGAATATGGTTTTTCCTGCCTGATAACAGTTAATGGCAGGAGTCTGTTATTTGATACGGGAAGTGCAAATGCCTTATTCCCTAACAGTAAAGCACTGGGAGTCAATCTGGAACAAATTAAGGATGTAGTGATAAGCCATGGGCATTTTGACCATACAGGAGCTCTCTTACCACTCCTGGAGCAGTACGGAGATAAAAAATTATATGCCCATTCACAATTCTTGTTACCCAAGCTCCTTCCTCTTAATAAAGGCGGGTTTAAGAAAATAGGCAGCCCATTTAATCATGAACAGCTTGAGCAAGCGGGAGCAGAATTTATTCATGTTGATCGATTCACTGAGATTATGCCTCGCATATACTTAACCGGGGAGATCCCAAGAAATAATGAATTTGAGGATGTGGGCGGAGATTTCCGGGTTGAAATTGATGGGCAGATACAGAATGATAAACTTCAGGATGATATGGCGCTAATTATTGACCATCCTCAGGGCTTAATCATAATAAGCGGATGTGCACATGCAGGGTTAATGAATACCATCGAATATGCAACTCATATGATGGGCAAAACCAGAATCTTAGCTTACATAGGTGGAACCCACCTGTTTACTGCTTCACAAAGCAGACTCGACAAAACAGTTGCCGCTTTGAAAGCATATTCTATAGAAAAGCTTATTGTTGCCCATTGTACAGGATTTTATGCAGCTGCCCGGCTTTATAATGAATTGGGAAACATGGTAGTCAAAGGAGAAACAGGCATGAGTTTCAAATTCTAAACCAGGCCTATAATTATATGGGGGTGTTAATGCTTGGATATTAATAAATGTAAGTTGAAAGCCAAAGACCTATCTAAAACCTGCCGGCCATCAATCTTTAAATTTACCAGTACGGCTGATATAGAGCCTCTTAAAGGGATTATAGGTCAGGATAGAGCGGTTCGTGCCCTCAGTTTCTCACTGGATATAGCAAATGACGGCTACAATATATACTTGGCAGGATATTTTGGCACAGGCAAAACTACCTTGGCCAAGGAAATGTTAGAAGTGAAGGCACGAAATAATCAGGTGCCGTCTGATTGGTGTTATGTAAATAATTTTAAAAACTTGGAAAGCCCTCGTGCATTGAGTCTTCCCGCTGGAGTTGGCAGCGAATTTAAAAAAGATGTTGCTGAGAACATGGAAACGGTTCTTAAGCATATTATGAAGGCCTTTGAAGGGGAAGAATTTGAATTCCAAAAGAGTGCCATTCTGAATCGTTTCATGGAAGAAACCAACCAGATTTATCTGAAGCTGGAGGAGGAAGCTCGTACGTATGGTTTTACCATATCTCGTACCCAGAGTGGCGTGAGCAGTATTCCTCTGAAGGATGACGGAGAGCAGCTGAGTCAGGAAGAATATATGTCCATGGCGGAAGATGAACGCGCTGAATTGATGAAGAAGAGCTCTGTAGTACAGGAGAAGATCAATGAAGCATTTAGACAGTATAAAGAACTTGAGAAGAGTGCTAAGGAAAGCATTAAAGAGTTGGAATTGGAAACAGCCCGCCTGGTAGCTGTACCGGACTTCACTGGCTTATATGGAAAATATTCTAACTTCCCGGAGGTTGTGGAGTATCTGCATGATATGCACCAGGATGTACTGACAAATATTGATATGTTCAAAGCCGGCGAAGAAGAATCCCCGTTAAACCTACTGCGGCGTATGGACAAAAGAGCCCTCGTTAGAAGGTACCAGGTAAATCAGATCGTTGATAATTCTAGTTTAAAACACGCGCCGGTCATTTTTGAGACTAACCCCAGCTACTCTAATTTGTTCGGACAAATAGAGTTTGAAAGCGAATTTGGAGTTCTAACCACCGACTTCTCCAAGATTAAACCTGGCTCTATTCATAAAGCTAACGGCGGTTACTTGGTTCTGCATGTTTATGACATCATCAAGAACTTTTATGTCTGGGATAAATTGAAAAGAATTATAAAAAATAAGGAAATCGTAGTAGAAAGCATTAGTAAAAACTTAGGGTTAGGTAATAGTGAAACCCTGCAGCCACAAGCAATTCCAGTAGATATAAAGATCATATTAATTGGCGAACCAATTTACTATTATCTGCTCTATAACCATGATGAAGAGTTCCAAAAGCTTTTCAAAATCCGTGCTGATTTCGATGTGGATATGAAACGTACTCCGCAGCATATTAAAGATTATGCACGTTTTATTAGTTCCGTATGTGTAAGTAAAAAACTTAGGCATTTTAGCCCTTCAGCCGTGGCAAAAGTTGTTGATTATGGCAGCAGGATGGCTGATGACCAGAGTAAGCTGAGTACACTTTTTAATAAACTGGTTGAGATTATTTACGAAGCTAATTGCTGGGCAGGATATGATAAGTGCAATATGGTAAGCGGTGAACACGTTAGTAAAGCCATTGAAGAGAAACAATACCGATCCGGTATGGTGGAAGAGAAAATGCAGCAGTATATTGAGCAGGGTACTATAATGATAGATGTAAACGGTGCTAAAATTGGTGAATTGAACGGGTTGGCGGTCTATCAGATGGGAGATCACCAATTTGGCAAACCGGTACGAATAACCGCCAAGACTTTCATGGGCGAAAAAGGCCTTATTAATATTGAGAGGGAAATTCAACTCAGCGGAAGCATACACAGCAAAGGGGTACTGACTCTGAATGGTTATCTGGGAGCACAATACGCTCAGGATAAACCCTTGTCCCTATCTGCGAGTCTGACAATTGAGCAAAGTTACTCGGGTATAGAAGGGGACAGCGCTTCTAGTGCCGAATTATATGCATTGTTATCAAGTTTATCACAGGTACCCTTGCGGCAGGGCATCGCAGTCACTGGATCAGTCAATCAGAATGGAGAGATTCAAGCGGTAGGAGGAGTAAACCATAAAATCGAAGGATTTTTCCAGGTTTGCAAAAACAGGGGTTTAACTGGCCAGCAGGGAGTTGTCATTCCCGGACAGAACGTAAATAATCTTATGTTGAATGAGGAAGTAATCACTGCCGTAAAAGCAAAGATGTTTACTATCTGGGCTATACAACATGTAGATGAAGGTCTGGAGATCTTAACCGGTGTTCCTGCCGGCGAACTTAAAGATACTGGTGATTTCCCATCGGACACCATTCATTACCTGGTTAATCGCAGACTGAGTCATTGGGGAAGCAGGGGTGGGGGAATGTTTGGGAGCAGCTTAAGACCAGTGCCGAGGAAATCTGGATTAAGAAGAAGAACAAGGAGGTAGTGGCAGTGAGCATAAAAAAACGTGTACTTGCAGCGTTGTTTCTTGTATTGTTTATTATAGGAACGGCGGGCTGTAATGTGAATCTCCAGCCGCTTATACAAAAAGCTAAAAGCCCGGAGGCACCATTAATAAGAGTACAAATTCAGTTCACCGACCAGAAACAAACCACCTGTTATGTAAGAAGCCTGGGTTTGGAAGAAAACGCTCAAGTTTATACGGGGGGGCCGTCATCAAACTACATGTATGATCGAAATGGCAAAATTCTGGGATCGTTTAATTATCAGCATGTTATTTATATGAATATTATACCGGACGAAGGCAGCACCGATTAAAAAAATGCAAAGGAGATGGATAAGATGGAACATGTGGATGCTAAATGTTTGTTGTGCGGGAAAACCTATCAACTTGGCGAAGATGATAAAGACTTTAAGAAAGTGAGCGATAAAGACAAGCCTGGTACATTTATCTGTGATCTCTGCTCTAATCGGGTAAGATACGAATCTGATGATAAAAAGAAAAGCCCCAAACCCCAGAGTAATTAAGATTTAAACTTATCCAGTATATCTAGCTGCCTGGTATATTTCGAAAATATCCTTCATAATTATATTTAATAGAATTGCAATTATTGAAACATTTGGTTAAAATTAACACAATTACATATTCCAATTATTTCAGGTGCCTTTTATGAGGAGAATAGGGAATCGGGTGCGAATCCCGAACGGGCCCGCCACTGTGAAGATGAGCCTATACTATAAACCACTCAGAAATGGGGAAGGGGTATTAAGGCGATGAATCTAGTCAGGAGACCTGCCTGGAATAGTCTATGCTGACCCAAGTAAAGGGTTGGCCTAGGTAAGGATGTTGGAAAATCCATACCAGTTCTTTGGTATGGATTTTTTTTATTTATTTTAAGGAGGTTTTGGGTGATGAAAGCTGCGTTGTTAAATGGTATTCAAGATTTAAAAATCGTAGAAGTTCCTATCCCCGATTATTCAAAAGGGGAGGTGCTTATTAAGGTTCAGGCATGTGGAATATGTAGGACAGATATGAAGGCCTTCTATTTAGGCCAGCGTGATTTGCATCTGCCCAGGATATTAGGACACGAAATCGCAGGGAGAGTAGTTGAAACCGGAGATGAAGTTACAGGGATTCATGCAGGGGAACGGGTTCAGGTGGCTCCAGGCTTGCCCTGTGGAACTTGCGGCTTTTGTCTGCAGGGACTCGATCATTTATGTGATTCAGTGCAGATAATGGGCTTTCACTATGATGGAGGTTTTGCTCAATATGTACTGGTTCCTGAGAACGGTGTCAAAAATGGGGTGATAAATAAAATTCCTGATCATCTTTCCTTCAATGAAGCTGTCTTTACCGAGCCCCTGGCCTGCAGTATCAATTTAAACGAACGTTTTGGTAGATGTGAGGGAGATACGGTAGTTATTTATGGTGCCGGTCCTCTGGGAATACTGAACGCACGCTTGTGCAGGGCTATGGGTGCAAAAATAATAATTCTGATGGAAATCAATAACGAGAGATTGTTAGCTGCATCTCCGTTGGACTTTGATTATTGCATTAATCCCCTCAGAACAAATGCAGATACCGCTGTTACTGAGATTACAAGGGGTAAAGGGGCTGACATATTGATTCCCTGCTGCCCGGGTCAAGAAGTGATGAATTCTGGATTAAAAATGTTAACCCGGCGCGGACGGTTCGGCTTTTTTAGCGGTCTGATTCAAGATTCTCAGGCTGGCCAGGTAGATATCAACCTTATCCATTATAAAGAACTCAGTGTTTATGGTGCATATGGCTGTTCAGCAGAGCACAACAGGACTGCTTTAAATCTAATATCCAGAGGGAAGATTGAGGTGAAAGATTTAATCACTCATACTATCTCGCTGGATGAGGTCTTATCAGGAATCAAAATGGTGGCAGAAATGGAGGGGATAAAGACAGTAATTAATTACTAATTCAAATTAGGGGAATGAGGAGATTACCTAGCCGCTGGAAAATTAGTTCTAAAATATTAAGGAGGTTACTTATGAGTATTGAGAAATCAAAGCAATTTGGAGCTGTAATCACAAGACTGATTAACAAAGAAAACCTTTTGCGAAGTGAAACCAGGGAATTTTTCTCCGAAGTCCTGCTTAATGAACAAACCGAGATGCAGCAAGGAGCCTTCTTAGCTGCCCTGACAGCAAAAGGTGTATCTACCGATGAAATAGCCGGGGTGTGGGATGCTATCTATAACATAGATACGGTAAAAGTGGTTCCTGATACTCTGGAGCCACTGGTAGAAAACTGCGGAACAGGGATGGATTCCCTTAAAACCTTCAATATTAGTACTGGCGCTTCATTGGTGGCAGCTGCAGCCGGAGTTCGTATGGTTAAACACGGAGCTAGAGCCATTACTTCCACCTGTGGAACTATTGATATTTTAGAAGAACTGGGAGTCGATGTGGAGTGTGAACCGCAAATAGTAAAACAGAGTATAGAAAATGCAGGCATCGGGATCTTTAATGGGATGAGCCCTAAAGTTCATCCGCAAGCCCTGGGGAGGATACTATCCCAGATATCCTTTGGAACTGTTCTTAATATCGCTGCCTCTTTAGCTAACCCGGCTATGCCGCAATATGCAGTGCGGGGGGTGTATGCCCGAGAACTGGTGGAACCAGTTGCCCAGGTTATGCGAGAAATAGGTTATCAAAAGGCTCTCGTTGTATACGGAGCATCACAGGATGGTTCTCAGGGAATGGATGAGGCTTCTACTCTGGGAGAAACAGTTATTGCTGAACTAAGAGAAAACGGAGAAATTACCAGCTATTCCTTTATGCCTGAAGACATCGGTTTGCAGCCAGGTGAACAGGGCTCTCTAACTGCTTCTGCCAGCCGTACAGAGGAGGCCCTGCGCTTCATATCAGTAATCAGCGGCAAAGAAACAGGGCCCAGATCTGATATTGTATGCCTTAATGCCGGGTTGATATTATATTTGATGAACGTTAGCGAAAGCATTCAGGAAGGATGTAAACTGGCCAGAGAAATTATTTTTTCCGGGTCGGCACTGCAAAAGCTTAAAGAATGGGTCCTGGCCCAGAATTCAGAACCAAAGTTGGGACTGGCCAAACTCAATAATCTATTAAGTATGGCCGGGCTAGAAATTTACTATAACTAAATCAGTAATTATTGCTTTATTTATCTCCAGGGTTCGTACCAGTAATAATCTATAAGGTCCACCCCGGCTTTTAGAGCTTCTCTATTAGTGTAATAACTAGTCTGGCCGGCATAAACATCTACCCAGTAGGGATACTTGCGCCATAAACCATAATAAACATCACCGGTATCATTGACTACCAGGGAATCATATTTGTTACCCTGAATTTCAATTGGCTCAGACAGGAACAGCCGGGTTCCGAAAGGAATAATCGGCTGCCTGGCTTCGCCGCCCGCATTAATAGGATACTGCGGATGAACAGCTCCTGAACCAATAAAATATCCTTTGGCAGAGGCAGAGGCTGGAGCTCTTGCCGCTTCGGTATAATAAGTTGATTTCTGTCCTTTGACAGAAAATTGAACATACCATTTTGGCTCGACATTACCTGTTTCCTTGTCCGGTTGAGCTATATCGGGCTTGGGAACAGGTTTAGATTCGGGCTTCTTATTTACTTGAAAGAAAAAATATAAGGCAGCGAATAAAGCAATTATAATTAGTGGAAGAACTAATATGCGCCAATCTCTGACCATCTTGCAGACCTCCTTCTTTCTGTTATTGTGTACGGTATCGATATTTTTTATTAGTAAATCTCTGACCATCTTGCAGACCTCCTTCTTTCTGTTATTGTGTACGGTATCGATATTTTTTATTAGTAATAGAATGCACATGGTATAATTACTATTAAAATATTAAATCAGAGGGGGCTGTATCATGGATGCGGTCAATGCTGGGCTTGATGATAAACTTTTTGCTCACCTGCAAGAAGCAATAAAAGTGACTGCATACTATAATTTGTTAGGTATAAAATTACATTTGCTGTCTTCGGGTTATGCCGAGATTAAAGTACTTGCCGGTCAAGAACATACAAACCCCATGGGATTAATCCATGGTGGATTGATTACGTCAATTGCTGATGCCGCTATGGGTAATGCTGTCAGAAGCCTGGCCATAAAGGGCGTAACGGTTGATATGTCAACTGCTTTTACGGCTGCAGCTCGTCTTGGGGATACTATAATTGCCCGGGGAAAAGTCATTAAAACAGGAAGAAATCTTATCTTTGCCGAAGCTCTGGTTTATGCTGGTGATACTCTTATAGGAGATGCCAAAGCCACATTTTATAAAATATCTGAATTGAATTATTAACCGCAGGAGATGTTTCAATGGAAAAGAGTTTATTCAAATTGAAAGACTATGGTGTATTTACCTTTAGATCTACATCGCATGCCTTAAAAGCGGAGCGGGTACTTAAAAACGCATCCGCTGATTTTTTGATGATGCCTACTCCGCGTAATATATCGACCAGTTGTGGATTAGCTGTAAAAGTTATCTCTGACGATCTCAATATCTGCAATGAAACCCTGATCAGCAACCGTGTCGAAGTTGATGGCGTTTACAAAGTTAGCACGATAGATGGTAAAACCCAAACGGAAAGGGTTAATAATGAATAACTATCTGGGTCTGGTTCAAGGAATCATGGAGCCAGGAGGTAAAATGGAACAGTTCCTGGATGGCTTCACTCATCGGGAAGAACAGATGCGATTTGCAAATGCAGTGGCCCGGGCCTTTCAAGACGAGATCTTTCTGGCAGCTGAGGCGGGAACCGGTGTAGGAAAAACTTATGCCTACCTGGTGCCGGCCTTAATTTGGGCTAAAGAAAACCAGGAAAAGATAGTCATATCTACCAAAACCAAAGCATTACAGCATCAAATCGTTGACCGTGATTTACCAGAGCTGGAAAAGGTTTTGGGAAACAAAGTCAATTATATCGAAGCTAAAGGCCGGGAAAATTATTTATGTTGGAATAAGTACCAGAAAATATTAGCAGGCAGAAAACAATTGGGATCCGAAGAATTGAGCTTCATAGAAGCAATATTAAGCTGGGCTGAGGCTACCAAAAGCGGGGATCGAAAAGAATTAGCACTGCGCCAGGAACTTATGAAACATTGGGATATTATTGCCGCAGACCGGAATAACTGTCAGCGTGAAATGTGCAAATATCGCGATAAATGCTTTCGCTTAAAAATGATAAAGGGTATGAGCAAAGCCCACGTTATAGTGACTAACCATGCCTTGCTGTTATCTGATGTCATGGTAGATAACAGTATCCTGCCGGAATTCCACTACCTTATTATTGATGAAGCCCATACATTTATTAAAGAATCTTTTGATAGACTGGCTCATCGCTTTACCCTTTATGACACCTTGAGTCTGCTGCAATTGCTCTATGTAAAAGACAGGCGCTCCAAGAGGGGTTATCTTTTTCACCTGCGCAGCAGCTATCCTCACATTGGGGCATTGCTGGACGAGACCGGAATACTGGTTGAAAAGGCAATAATGCTGACTAATAAGCTTTTTAAGTGTATCAGCGACGGTTTAAACTATCGGGATGATTTTAATTTCAGCCATATATTAACTGCCATGGACAAAGAAAGAGGGTGGTTTGCAGACACCCTGGAAATATACCGGATAAATTGGAAACCCAATATGGATTTACTGTTAGGAAAACTGAGAGAAATTAGTATGGAATTAGAAGGTGAAGCAGAAGGCGGTGACTTGCTGGGGATTATAAGCGCTCTGCAGGAAGTTGATAATATGGCCTTTATCATAATGACTGAAGAAATACATCACAACTCCAGCATAGCCTGGTTGGATTACGTCAAAGGGAAAGCCGCCGCGGTTTGTTCATCGGAGGTTCACAGTGGTAATTTACTTGATCAGCAGCTCTACCAGAAGCTAAAAGCTATGGTGATGGTTTCAGCTACCCTGGCTATTGAGGAACGATTCGATAACTTTATTGAACGCAGCGGACTGAAGCAATATGCCCGTGATGGAAGACTGGAAACTCTTTTGGAACAATCCCCTTTTGACTATCAGAAGCAGGCCTGCCTGTATGTAGTAAAAGATATGCCTGATCCAAGCAGTCAAACATTCAACCGGCAAGTTAATAAAGTGCTGGCCGATATATTTATAGTCCAGGGGGGGCAGACTATGGTTCTGTTCACGTCTAGAAAACAGCTGCAAGAGGCCGCTGCAGAGCTTCGTCCTTATTGCCGGCAACATAACCTTAATCTGCTGGTCCAGCATGAAGACGGGGAATTCGGCAGTTTGGTGGAAGAATTTGTTGGTCAGGAAAATTCAATATTAATGGGCGTGGAGACTTTTTGGGAAGGCATAGATCTAAAAGGTGAAGTACTTAAATGCCTGGTTATTGTTAAGCTGCCGTTTCGTTCGCCATCCGATCCTTATTGCAGTGCCTGGGACAGATACTACAAGATGCAGAGAAAAAGCAGCTTCGAATATTTCATGCTGCCAGATGCGGCTGTCCGTTTTAAGCAGGGTGTAGGGCGTCTGATCAGAAGTGAAACCGACCGGGGTGCCGTAGTAGTGCTGGATACCAGGTTAGTAAACCGTAACTACGGGGCAGTCTTTAAGAATAGTATTCCTATTAAAAACCTGATAACTCTGCCTAAAGTAGAACTTAGCCGTCAATTGGAACAATGGTTATAAGAATTTCAAAATAATAGCAGGGATTGTAAAGGGGACGGGGATTGGTTGTCAAGGGGACGGGGTTGTTGACAACATTCTTGGAATATGACGCAAATGTTGTCAACAACCCCGTCCCCTTGACAATCCTAACAACCCTTTAGAATATATTAAGAAAGGTAACATTTTGCATTCCCTCTTCATAGTATAAGTTAGATTCAATTCGGCCTTGCGGAATGAGTAAGGTTGTTCAAAAGAATAGTATAAAGGGGTGAATGTTGTGCGGGTTTACTATATTCGTATTCCAAGTTTTATGAGAGATTTTTTACTTAAAATCTGGGGATAGCCGGAGGAGCGATACTTACTCCTTTTCTTAACGCCAGGGGGTGAAGTGATGCCCAATCTGCGAATGATCTTTGCCGGCTTATTAATTATCTGTGGATTGGTGCTCATGTGCTTGAGCCATTAACGAGCCGGCAGATACAGCTTATGTATCTACAGGCTCGTTGAATGCTTTTTATTTTATTTGTATTAGTTACTCACTAAGGCCAATACCCAAAATGCCTCCGAGACCACCTGATATAATACAGGCAGACAGTGTATAAAGGAATCCTTTAAAGTAAATGTGTGAAGGATTAGCTATTAATGTGGTAATAAGCATCAGGATAAAGAACATTATACCCAGACTTATTCCGCGTACCAGTCCTTTATTGCCATAAGCTCTGCTTACGACGCACCCTCCCGAAAAAACACTTATAAGCAGTACAACTTTACCTATGGGATTCAAAACTGTTTCCTTTAATCCCGTAAAATAAACTAGTGTGGACGCCAGAATGCAAAGCACCACGCCAATTAATATAGATATTCCTAATCCTTTCAATTCTACGGCTATTTTTTTCACTATCAGCACCTCCTCTTTTAGAAAAATATGTAAGCTGAATTCAAAATATGACTACGTAGATAGATTTATTATCCAATTCTATTTCTCATTAGCAGTATAAGTACCGTGCCCTTCTCATAGACATTGTATATAGCTTATGGGATGGGGTGCAGACGCTGACAAATAGTATTCTATGGGGCCTATTGGCAGGATTGGGCACAGCCTTAGGAGCCTTGCTTATTTGTGCCAAGCAAAATTGGAGTTCAAAAAGTCTGTCATTTTATTTAGGCCTGGCCTCCGGTGTTATGGCAGGTGTAGTGATATTTGACATGCTTCCTTCGGCATTTTTGTATTCGGGGTTCCTAAAAGTGTTAATAGGCTTATCAATCGGTACGATTCTTATGGTATTAGGAGATTGGACCTTTTTTTCGCAAATGTCTGGTCCCCAGACCTTAACGGGTTTGGGCTACCTCATAATGATGGGAATTGCTATGCACGATTTGCCTGAAGGAATGGCAATCGCGTTGGGAGATGAATTGAAAAGCAGAACCGGAGTGGTTATTGCTATGGGGATTGGAATACATAATATACCCGAAGGGATGGCTATAGCTGCTCCTTTATTAATGGCTGGTGTTAAAAAGTCAGTCATATTCCTGCAGATACTCGCGATAGGCTTTATCACGCCCCTGGGAACGATTCTGGGAAAATATCTTACCTCTGCATTACCGGCCTTCTTACCTCTACTACTGGGTATTGCCTCGGGAATCATGGGCTATCTGGTGTTATTCCAATTATGGCCCCAGGCCAAAGTAAAAGACCAGAGAAGCAGGTGGTGGGGTTTTTATCTGGGAATGGCAATCATATTGGCGGCAACCTTCATGTAAAAAACAAATGCATAAATTAGGCTGTATAGTTGGAAAATAAGCCAAAAGTGTTAGGAGATTAACCAACTATGCCTAATCCATTTTATCTGGCCATTGCTGCCCTATCGGGAGCAGCGATGGCTTTACAGGGAACCCTGAACACCGCACTTGGGAAAATTCTAGGAATATGGGAGTCTACGCTGATTGTCCATATTGTGGGTACCATTACCGCACTACTGGTTATTCTGGCACTGGGAGTTGGTTTTGGCGGATTTGGTAAAATAGGCAGCGCTCCCTGGTACACCTATCTGGGCGGAGTTCTTAATGTGGTGATTATTTATGCAGTGGTTCGTTCTATGCCGCAAATAGGGGTTGGCAATGCTACTACCGCCATAATTGTTGCCCAGTTGATTACAGCGTTCTGTATTGACTGTACAGGTGCCTTTGGGATGAAAAAGATACCATTTCACTATATTGATTTACTTGGTATTGCCCTTCTCGCAGTTGGAGCGCGTATATTGTTTATAGAATAAGCGCCTTTAAATTAATATTTATGTATATAAATGACTGGAAATTACTATTAAAGTTTGATTTCCAGTTTTTATTTCAAAGGTATATTAAACTCGAATGTTGTAAAAAAATATAAAAAAATGTAAAAGGGGTTTCAGACTTGATCTGAAAATACTTATATCGTATACATACTACGGAATGGAAAAAGAAGAGACTGATAAAAGTATGATATGCAGTTAAGAACAAGCTCACGATATTCTAATATTTAATGATGAAGGGTATTCTTCGGCAGATCAAGAAAACGACACAATAAGGAGTTGTGTTATTGTTTATACAAAGCATACCCCTTCTATTGTTATATTTGTACGCCCGAAAGTCTATCATTTGACTCTTAATCAATTAAATCCATTGAGTGTTGATATACCAGCTATTTCATGTTCTACAGTACCTCTAATATAGTCCTTAAACTCTAAAACCATAGGAACTAGCTCGTTTTCAGCAAGCTCCTTGCCTTTATTCATTAAAAATATTTTGAGACCTCTCCGATCCTCCGGATCGTCTTGGAAAAGAAAAGTGCTTTTCCAGGTCATGGAAGCTTACTTTATAATTATATAGACTATAACGAACATTAAAGTCTATATTACTATCACGTCATTACCTCATTAATATTATTTGGACTAGGTTAAAAATTTTCTCGCACAAATTTGCAGATACTACCCTCTATGCTGACGCACTTAAGGCACGATATACAGAGTGGTTGGCTGCGGTCTCCGCTTTGCCAGCGATTTACCAAGTCGGGCTCACGCAAAAACGGCCGGCTCATTGAGAAATATTCAATTGGCGTAGTGGCAAGGATTTCTTCCATTACTTCCAGGGAGCGGTTTCCTCCTACTAAAATAACAGGTACGTTAACCTCTTGGGCTACTTGTGCAGCGTACTCCCGATGATAGGATTCTTTCTCGGGTGCATTAAGTTTGGTTCTGAAAACACCAGGTCCATCCGAACCAGTACCCCCACTCACCTCGATAGCATCACCCCCCATATTGGCAAGCTGTTTGCATACCCACTTACTGTCATCAATAATTAGTCCTTCATCCATAAAATCTTGGCAATTTATTTTTATAAATATAGGATAATCTTTACCCACTTGCTTTCTTACGGCTTGGAAGACTTCGAAAATGATACGAGCGCGATTCTCTATATTTCCACCATATTCATCTGTCCGTCGGTTGTAATAAGGAGTTAGAAACTGACTCAGAAGATAACCATGTCCGGCATGAATTTCAACCGCGTCAAAACCTGCCTGTTTGACTCTATCAGCTGCATCTGCGTAGGCATTGACCAGTACCTTGATATCATCCTTGCTCATTTCTGTGGGGATAGTCTTAAAGCGTTTCTCTGCTATAGCGGAAGGTCCCCATATCAGGCGATCGCCAATTCTATAATTAGTCATTGACCCTCCGTAAACGATCTGCATGACCACTTTGCTCTCGTAGCTATGAATCATGTTAACCAGCTGACGGTATTCAGTAATAAATGAATCGTTATAAATTCCCATCATTTTGCGGTTAGGCTGTTCATCCTCCAGAATAAATGCATAACTGGTAATTAAGAGCGCTGCCCCACCACGGGCCAGATTCTCGTAAACTTTGAATAGTTTATCAGTCATATGGCCTTTGTCGTCAGCCATACCTTCCCAGGTGGCTGAACGAATGAATCTATTTTTCATTTTAATTCCAGAGAGACTGGTTTGGTCAAATAATGTTTTCATAAAGATAAACTCCTTCTCTTTTTCTAATTAGGCTGATTTGGTTAAAAGCTAAAACCATTAACTCTGATTTCATTATTAATGTATCAGCATATTCAGTTGCTCCGCAATCGTTTAATATGCGTCCCAATTAAGCCTCCTGCATAGGGAACAATGGAATAATGTTACATACCTTTATAATTAGGTTTGCGTTTTTCCAGGAAAGCCTTCATTCCTTCCTTCTGATCGTCAGTTGAAAAAAGGGAGGCCCATGTTCTGGCTTCATAAGTTAAGTCTGAATTCAAGCCAACATTCAACCCATAATTAATACAGCTCTTAGCTGCTTTCATTGCAATCGGTGATTTTTTACTCAGTAGATTGGCTAGATTTTTTGCTTCGTTAAAAAGTTGATCTTTTGGTAATTTGGCTGTAAATTAAGCCAATTTTTAAGGCGGTGTCAGCATCAATTGTCATGCCAGTCATAATAGGTGTTTTGCCCAACCTAGTCCTACAATTCGACCAAGCCTCTAGGTTCCCCCTGCACCAGGAATAACTACAAGATTAATTTCAGGTTGACCAAAAAAATGATCCTTCTGCAGCAATTCTGATATCACAAGCTAAGGCAAGTTCACATCCTCCTCCTAAAGCAAAGCCGCTTATTTCTGCTATTATGGGTTTACCTAGGTGATCCATCTTGTTAAATGTTTGGCCGGCAGCTTCGATAAATCTTTCCGCCTGCAAGGGATTAGCGTTTGACATAAAAGCTATATCACCACCTGCAGCGAAAACTTGGTTGCCACCAGTTACTATCAACGCTTTATTCCGTCATCTATACCGATCTCATCTAATAGTAATGATAGTTCATTTAATAATTCGTTGTTTAAAGCGTTCATAGCATTCGGTCGGTTGAGAGTTATAGTTCCTATACCACCATCTTTATTATAGATAAGTGTTTTAATTTCATTTTTCCCACCCCTTCTAATTAGATGTAATATCTGCTCAAACATCTTCTTTAAGACCGGCTTTTTATTCGGTTTAAATTAAAACACCACAATGCTCCTCTCTATATATTTGATCTTTTTCGGTTCCAGTGTCAATGATGTAGAAGCAACAAAGGTTGGCTCTAACTGATTAAACAACTTTGAGCTTGCTATTGCATTTTTCTCTCCTTTTCCGTGCCCAGCAAGCCCGCCTCAGTAAAAGACACTATATTTGATTCCGGCTGCTTCTAATTTCTTGCATTGTTCCAGGGTGTCCGCTACCGTTGTTCCTTTATTCATCATACTCAATACATCATCATCGCCTGATTCTGCTCCGATATATAAAATTATTGACACCCATAGAACGTAATTCAATTAACTGTTCTACTGACTTGTTTTTTATATTGGAAGTACTGGCATACATTGTAATCGTCTTGCACTTAGGAAGGTACTCGTTAATTTTCAAAGCAATCGCTTTCATTACACATTCTATATAATCAATTTTGCTTATGGATTTAAACTATTACATAAGTTGGCCTATTGGATCTGATCCCAAACCCTCTCCTCTATTGTCCCTGGGAGTACGTAAAATGTTCCCCTTGCTTTGGCTGCCAGAGTTCCTTCATTTGTAAATAGGGAAGCTTCCGCTACTACAGTTTTCTTTCCAGCGTGAAGCACATGACCCTCAACAGTAACCTCAGTCCCTTTCATCACTGCTGCCATATAATTCAAATTCATGTCTAAAGTTACACATCTTATATTTAGGGTTTCAATGGAATATCCCATGGCATTGTCCACTAGACAGGAAATGATAGCTCCATGTATAGATCCCATATGATTGGCATATTCATTTTGACATGTCATTTTAAGCACAGCTGTACCCTTGCCTAGATGCGTAATACTAATACCCATAGTCTGCAGAGCCGGCATACTTCTGGCTCCAGCTAGAATATTTTGATAAAGCCTTTCGCGAATTCCACTATTCATTTTTGCTTCATCTCCCTTTAATAATTTATAGCTTTTTATCCTGAATGGAGTAAATATTAAGTAAATTAGTCAAACTACGAATTAAATACGTAAAAATGCCTATACATTTTTACGTATTGTTGGCCACTTTTCTTCCGGTAAAAAATAAATAAACCTGAACATTTTTCGCATTATATGTAACTCTTTTTATGCGATGGGTAACCAGCAAAACGTAGAATTATAGTTTGTTCATGCAAAATATGTGCCAGCGTGTTGGCTATATACTCATTATAGCTACACCAATAGTTGAAACTACCTCATTAGATATGCTCCCTCCAAGGTAGGCAGTAAAAAACAAACTGTCATTCGGAGAGACGATCTAGTTTAACAAACGAAATCAAAGCGGAAATTATTGTTATAAAATAATAATGTTTGCGAATTGGAAAATAAAAAAGGCCCTCTTGATAAGTGTGAACTGAACCCTGTTAATCAGACAAGAATAAAAAACCCTATCGTAGGATTACGAAATATTACGCAACTTGACATCGTATTTCATACGGTGTCAGCTTTGTTTTCAACTGAATACGGTCATAATTACAGAATCGTATATAGTCATCTATACCAATACGAGCATCCTCAAACGTGGCTGGTTTTAGTCGATAGATACATTCTGCTTTTAGCGTACCGAAAAAATTTTCAGCACAGGCGTTGTCCAGACAATTACCTCGTCTTGACATCGACGGAGTAATTCCATACTCTTGAGATAAGTTGAAATATGCTGTGGAAGTGTATTGAAAACCCTGGTCGCTGTGGAGTGATAGTCCATCAGCGGCCACTTCTATCTTCATTGCATTTCTTACCGTATTTGTTACGAGTGCAACGCTTTGTTCTGTTCCTGTTTCGTAATGCACAATAAATCCATCATAAAGATCTTTAATCATTGAAAGATAGAGAACCCCTTGTTTGGTATGAATGTAAGAAATATCAGTAACCCACTTCTGGTTTGGAAAATCAGCCTTGAAATCGCGATTTAAGAGATTATCATACTTATGTAAAGCTTGGCTGTATTGCTGATACTTTCGACGACGGCGGACTTCAGATAAAAGCTGGTATTTACCCATTATTCTTAGCACTGCCTTATGGTTAATAACCAAGCCATGTTCGCGTGAAAGCCAGATCCCCACGCGACGATATCCATATGTACTTCGGCTTTTCTCTTGGCAAATGGCAATCAATTCAGCAATATATTTGTCATTATCCAGCTTTTCCAATCGCTTAATCCAGTCATAATACCCACTTCTTGATACCTGAAAGAATGTACACATCTGTTTAATTGGATATTTGTCTTTAAAACGGTAAATCACCCTATATTTCACCGCTGCTTTCACCTCCTTCCAGCTTCTGAGAGAAAAGACCGTAGCAGCTCATTCTCCATCTGTAACTGCTTAATCAGTCGATCTTTATCCCCTGGGGTCCGTATTTCACTTTTCCGAGGGCGCCCTATCTTACGAGGAATAATTCCTGATTCAATGATTCGAATTTTCTGTTATGCCGTTTTATGAGTTCCCTAACTACCATTTTGTCTTTGAAACCGTAATATTCACTGATTTCACGTTGAGTTTTACCCTCACTAACCATCTGTAAAATTTCTTCAATAATTGCATAGTGCTTTCTACCCTTATTAGTCATACAAATACCCCCTATGATATTGTTTGAATTCTACCATAGGGGGTATTTTGATTCACTGTCCGTTTTCCGGGGTTCTGTTCAGTATCGAGAGGGACTTTTTAAAAATTGTAGTTTTTATTTCCCCAGTAACTAGTCTCAGCTAGTCTGTTGCTTTCTCAAAGGAATAAATCAATGTTTTCTATAAAATTATATCATAAGCCGCTCTGAACTGTTGTTTCAATTCCTTTCTAAAATCGGGGTGGGCAATTTCGATAAGGGCTTTGGCTCTTTCCTTGTTAGTTTTGCAGAACAAATCTGCGATTCCATATTCAGTTACCACATAGTGGACATCATTGCGCGTATCGCTAATCGGAGTTCCTACTTTCATTTGACACGATATTCTGGAGATTGTACCTTCTTTGGCAGTTGAGGGGAGGACAATGATCGGTCTGCCATTTTTGGCTGCAGCGGTACCTCTCATGAAATCAAGCTGCCCCCCAATGCCACTGTATTGTCTGGTACCAATTGATTCAGCACAGATCTGTCCCAGCAGGTCTATTTCCACTGCCTGATTTATGGCAACCTGGTTATCATTTTTAGCGATTATGCTGGGATCATTTACAAAATCAACCGGCTGAAAAGAGAAAATCGGATTTTCTGCCACGTAATCATAAAAATTTTTGGTTCCTATTGCAAAAGTTGCTACAACTTTACCTGGGCATAGAGTTTTCCTCTTATTATTAATTACTCCACATTCGATTAACTCAATGAGGCCATCTGAAAACATTTCTGTATGAATGCCTAAATCGTTTTTTTCTTTCAAGTATTGTAACAATGCATCAGGAACCGTTCCTATTCCCATTTGCAAAGTATCTCCGTCTTTTATTAACGAAGCTACGTTTAGTCCGATCGCGTCCGTGACTTCGTCTTTGTCGGTAAATCTTTGCAGCTCAAGAAGAGGTGCATTACCCTCAACGATATAATCAAAATCAGAGATATGTACAAAAGTATCTCCGTAAGTTCTGGGCATATTGGGGTTTATTTCGGCGATTACAGTCTTTGCACATTCCACCAGACACTTGGAGGTGTCTACTGATACACCCAGACTACAGTAACCATATTTGTCTGGTGGTGAAACTATGGTTAATAAGACATCTATGGGAATATATTCACGAAAGGCTTTGGGGAACTCGTGAAAACATAGGGGAAGAAAATCACCTCTGTTTGCCCATTGACATTCTCGTGTGTGAGTGGTCAAAAACAAGGAATTTAGAATAAAGTGTCCTTCCATTTCCGGTCGGCAATATGGAGAACTTCCAAGAGATGTGCCCTTCATTACACGTACATTTTCGAGTTCTTTGTAACGAGCAACCATAGCCCTAACCAACAATTCGGATTCACTGGCAGCATGTCCAGGGAGTATTTTGTCACCTGACTTAATTACTTTTACTGCTTCTTCTGGAGTAGTAAGTCGTTGTTTATATATTTCCTGCCAATTCACAACAAACATCCTTTCTTAATTCAGTTCATATGATCCTTTTATGCAATTAACATGCCAAGGTTTTTATCGCTAAAAGACTCTTAATGAGAGACATACTCATAAAGGTTAATACCATTACCAAAGCCGATAGTACGGTAATGATATACTGAGAATCTGGTAAAGGAAAAGAGGTGATCTCCGGGATTACAAAATGTTGTTGAAAAATTGGTGATTTACTTGGGTTGGGGATATTTTTTTTGAAGATAGCATTGGGAATGCAGTATTTGACTGCATTCCCTTTCTAATTATTTTGAGAACAGAAGTGGCAACGTGGGTGCGATACGGTAATTATTCTCTTTTCTTTTCCCATCTTCCATTAAAAATAATTACTATCTATGATGACCGAACCGTCTTCGATCATGGTCATAATGTTTTGAGCCACTTTGCGGTCAACATCTTTAATAGTCAAAATTATCAGGAATAGAGTCGATTACTGAGGTGTCACCATCCTCTATGATTTCTGCTATGCTCCAAACATTGGGAACCACGTTTCTTAGATAGTAACGGGCAGACAGTAGCTTCCCGTTATAAAAATTATACTCATAATGATCTTTACCCAATTCTTCTACTTTTTCCTTGGCGATCAAAGCCTGCTCCAGTAGGCACATTCCTCCGTACATCTGGGCAGTAGCAGTAAGTATGCGGCGTGAATATGCAGGTAACAAACCAGGTTTGCCCTCAGTTACGTATTTGCCTATTGTTGTCATTATTAACTTGTATGAAACTAGGGCTTTCTCTAGATTGGCAAACTCTTTCTCAAAACCTTCAGTAGTCTTGTTGTCTTCGATAAAGTCCTCGATAGTTTTCAGAAGAGCTTCAAAAACCATACCTTTACCCATCGTCCACTTACGTCCAACCAGGTCTAAAGACTGAATGAAATTGGTACCTTCCCAGATAGAAAGTATTTTAACATCACGGGCCGCTTGTGCTACCGGATAATCTTCACAATAGCCGTATCCGCCATGAGCTTGAATTGATTCACTTATGAGGTTCCAGGCTTCGTCAGTAGGATAAGCTTTGGCTAACGGAGTCAAGCACTCCACTAATCCGGCAGCCGTTTTTCTTCTCACTGGATCATTATCATGATGACTTACTTCCACATAATAAGCTGTTTTCATAATAAGTGCCCGGCAGGCTTCGAGTGTAGATTTATTAAGAAGCAGCATCCTTCTAACATCCTCATGATTAATGATTTTGGTACGGCCCGCTTTGGGGTTGGTCATAAGGCGCCCCTGGATGCGCTCCTTGGTATAAGCAACGGCGTTCCAGTATGCATTTGCGGCAACTCCAGTAGCCGCGGTCCCAGTTACCAAGCGCTCCTCGTTCATCATCTGAAACATCTGGGCCATTCCTTGTCCAGTTCCTGTCTCTGCATCGTAGGTTCCTAACAGCCATCCGCGGCAACCGTTGTTTTCACCAAAAGCTAAAGCTACGGTAGCTGAAGCTTTAATTCCCATCTTGTGTTCAATTCCGACTGATTCCACATCATTAGGCTCCAAACTGCCGTCATCGTTCACCCAATATTTAGGTACTATGAACAGTGATATACCTCTAGTCCCCGGAGCCGCCCCTTCGATGCGAGCCAGATAAAGATGAATGAGATTGTCCACATGGTCTCCATCTCCACCTGTAATAAATATTTTATTGCCTTTAATTTTAAAAATACGGGGATTATCAGTTGGGGAAGCCTTGGAAAGAATATCGCCAACGTCAGAACCACCACTTGATTCGGTTAAACACATACTTCCAGACCAGCTGCCATCAAACATTTTGGGCAGGAACATCTCTTTGAGATCGTCATCAGCATACGACTGAATAAGGCCTGCCGCTCCTGAAGAAAGGCTAATTAAGGTATGAAATGAAATATTAGCGGCTAGCAAAAATTCATTAAAAGCACAATTCAAAATAAATGGGATAGTCCCCTCAGCGTTTTCATCAATATTACTTACTCCCCAGCCATTCTCGTTCATGTATTTATACAATTGTTTGAATGATGTAGGAAGATATACTTTGCCATTTTCAAAATAAACTGGTTTTTTTTCTCCTTCTTCAGCAGCTGCAGCGTAAATTTCTCTAGCAATTTTATCAACCTGATCAATAAATGTGTCGATATCATCGACACTATAGTAATCTTTGTATTTTTCATATGCAAAGATCGCATCTGTAGGAAGCCATTCTTTCAGTATGAACTTAATATCTCGTGTTTTATAAGCATAATTAATTGACATTTTATATAACCGTCCTTCATAATTTTGTTAGCTTGATGCCTTCATGTAGCGTGTGAACAAATCCCAAAGTTCCTGTAAAATATGTTTTGGAATCCTTTAAATTTCTACGATTAACTGTTCAGTTTAAATGCTCCTTTCACATTATTAGCTTTGTTCTGAATGCAATATATATGCCATATCTAGAATTATTTAAGCTAATATTTCTAACTGCTATATAATATACTGAACCGTATTATGGACCAATTACCCCACTGTAGGATATCCGCAGGAGAATTCGGCATTACAATATTGGCATTATTTCATATTCTAACTTGGAGAAATTTTCGGTAAGTATATTATAGAAGGGAATAAACGTGTCGAATAAGACGTATGTGTCCGAAATGAGACAACTGTGTCCCGAGATGAGACAGCCGTGTCAACTTAATATACACTATAAATTAGTATATATGGTGCGGAATGAGTTTATTTAACTATTAGTTTATTGTAATATCTTCCTGTTTTCAGTACTCAGTCATTGTATTTTTATACGTAGTCATATCACTGAACCTGGCATTGATCGCTTTTTGGCCTGTTAATTCTATTCAGAACGTCCCTTAGTTGGCTATGATGGTTGTTACGAGAGTTGGGTTAAACTAGGTGTATATAGATAATACGATAGGTGCTGCATGATATTGAGGAACAGAAATCATCCTTGTTTCAGTTTACTTGCGAAAATAATGGAATGAAACGGTCATTCCATTGGATTGACCTTAAAGGATAGCTCGAAAAACAATCAGAGGTGTATAAATAGACAGAAGATGATATTAATTCTATGACCAAGAGGCCCATGCATTCTAATCCCTGAAGGTTATGGTATGTTGGAAACGAGCAATATTGTGACACTTAATCCGATGAACGGACCAAAAAACCTGGCAGTGTGGGTGTTCCCATGCAGGATGTAGACAATAATAACATCCACTAGACAAAGATTCATATGTACAACATGGATTTGCTGAGTAAATCAGAGTGTAGGATTGGCTCTTGGGGAATTAACTCTCCCGGATTGATGGTGGTATGAGCGACACAGTCGTGAATGGCGCCATCAATCCGGGAGACACTATTTCAGGAGCTAATCCGCAACTATCAATGAATAATTAACTTTTCGAAACCCCAGTGTTTGATTACTTCGATTGCGATTACTTTCAAAGCGCTCACCGTTCGCTTACTGTTGATTTCCTGCTGTGAGACAAATCTGTCCTTCGTTTCGTCTGTTTTGTCCAAAGGTGCGCGCACTGAGTTAAGTTTGTCTTCGAGAAAAAACGCAGAAATTGTCGCGAAATTGCGATATTTGGCTGGTTTAGGGAATCGGGTGTCTAACTGCAAGAGGTGGCACAGGAATTGCAATTATAAATGGCAATACCAATTTGAATTGAAAATATGCTGAAAAGGACTATTTTTTGTAGGGTTTACTAGCATGCTAACGATTCGCTTGGACAAGGATTGGCAGGAGGTAAATAATGACTTATGCATGTGCGCCAAAATTGGTAAACCAGCACATTGATTTTGTGAGTGGGCTGGATGTAATATTCGGCAGCAATCCGAAAATGCTGAATATCATGGATATGCTTCAGAAAGTGAAAGATTTGGACACTACTGTACTTATTACCGGTGAAACAGGTACCGGTAAGAGCTTGTTGGCGAAATATCTGCATCGTATTGGACTTAATGGAGATCAACCATTTGTTCACATTAACTGTGCCGGTATACCAGCTAGTTTATTGGAGAGCGAACTATTTGGCTTCGAGAAAGGAGCGTTCACCGGAGCTCAGATTGCTAAACCGGGAAGGTTTGAAATCGCGCAAAAGGGAACTGTGTTTTTAGATGAAATCGGATCTCTTCCTCTTGAACTGCAGGCTAAACTTCTCACGATGCTGGAAGAACGTAAAGTAGAAAGATTGGGGAGTACGAAATCTTATGAGATTGAATCAAAAATAATCGCAGCCTCCAATACTGATTTAGAGACAATGGTTCAGCAGAAAAAATTTCGCGATGACCTGTATTACAGATTAAATGTCATTCAAATATCGGTACCTCCTCTTCGTTACCATAAAGAAGATATTGAAGTGTTGACAAACCTTTTTGTGAAAAGGTTTGAACATAAATTTTCAAAATTTCATCATAATCTATCACCTGAAGTGCGGATTGCGCTCAAGGCATATGATTGGCCGGGCAATATAAGAGAGCTTGAGAATACAATCGAGAGAGCCGTGGCCCTGGCAGCTGGTTCGACGATTACCCTGGATGATATTCCAGAAAAAATTAGGAAGACAAGTCTCATCGATCCATGTATACAAGATATTCCTCAAGAAAAGCTTCAGGAAAGAACGATTATCCTGGAAGCGTTAAAGGAACATCTGGGTAGCAGAGTAAAGACTGCTGATTATTTGGGAATCTCGCGGCGCACACTTCAGAATAAATTGAAACAATTGCGTATTACTTAAAACCAATTGAGGTAGGTCGGAAAATCTTGTGTAAGTAATAACATTCATTAGACAAAAATCCATATGTACAACATGGATTTACCGAGTAAATCAGAGTGTAGGATTTGCTCTTGGCAATTAACTCTCCCGGATTAATGGTGGTATGCACGACACAGTCGTACATGGCGCCATCAATCCGGGAGACTCTATTTTAGGAACTAATCCGCAATCATTCTATCAGCAAACAATAATCTCCAACTTCTTTAAACCATATCTCAATTCCGACACCTGGCTGTCCAGTGTTCGATTATTTTTCTAGAGGCCAGATAGAGCATTTTTTTCAGAGAACCATCACTGGTAAAGGATGGCTTGTTCTTGGTAATCTGACGAAATTGGAGGTTAAGCCCGAAACATATCTTTCATGGCTTCCACTACTTCGCTGGTACTGGTGAATTTCTGACTGTTGATATAGGATTTGAGCAATTCTGCCGGTGTGCTGTTCATTAAAAAACATCCTTTCTTTCTTGAATTCTTTAATCTGAATTCTCGCCTGAAAGGATGCTCTTTAAACTAATTACACAAATTTTGCCGGGGTCCTTTTATTGAAACCAGTCAATAGTTGGAGACGACAGCGCAGACTCGGCGATCTTTCAATACCTAGCCAGCACAGGAAAACCGTTCTTGTAGTTTATCGCTCGATATGATACAGGGCGATCCTTCGATCAATGGTACGGCGGGAAACCCCTAAATTTTCTGCAACACGGCTTACATTACCTTTGTATTTTTTTAGCAATAATTCTATCTGGGTACGCTCCAAATCGGCCAATTGTTCTTTGATATTTACTGGAGCTTGTTTTGATGGTAGCGCTGAACTATCTGAGCTCTTCTCGAAAGAATCCAGGATCCCTCGCGGAAGTGTCTCAAGTTTTATAGAATAGTTCTTGACAGAAAATAAAATTCTCTCCGCAAAATTTTGAATTTCACGTACATTGCCAGGCCATTGGTAACGTCTCAGACGATTCCATACAGAGGAGTCGATTCCATCCCAGTGCTCGATCCAGAGCCTGTCTCCTAAGGCGAGAAAGTGCTTTAACAGTAGCTCGATATCCTCCTGGCGTTCGCGAAGGGGTGGCATCCGAAGGCTGATGACATTTAGCCTGTAATACAGATCCTGACGAAAAGTTCCTTCTTGGACCGAGTTAAAAAGATTTTTATGTGTCGCACAGATAACACGTACATCAACCGGAATGGTCTTTGATCCACCCAGACGACACACCTGCTTTTCCTGGAGCACCCGTAACAGAACCGCCTGCTGATCCAGCGGCATGTCACCTATCTCATCAAGCAACAATGTTCCTCCCCGAGCGAGTTCGAATTTGCCAGGATTTCCACCCTTTCGTGCGCCGGTGAAAGCGCCTTCAACATATCCGAATAGCTCGCTGCCAATCAGTTCACGGGGAATTGCACCACAGTTGACAGCTATGAATGGGCCATCGGTGAATATACTCCGGTTATGGATGGACTGAGCAAACAATTCCTTGCCGGTTCCACTCTCTCCTTCAATCAGGATAGTACTCTTGCTCTGGCTGGCTTGTTTTGCTGCCTCGATCGTATCCAACATTATTTGATTCTGTGTCAGAATATCGTCAAATTGAAATCGGGCATCAGAACTACTGAATCTATTTACTAACCGATGTACTTCGGAAATGGGTCTTAGAATGAGAAGGCTCTTATTGATAAGCCAACCTAAATCTTCAATGGGGGTACCGGAAGCTAGAAATCGCATGTCGCGACCATTAACCAGGAAAGATACCTCTTCTTCTACAAAGGCCTTGTTGTACATAAGCAACTGTTCAATATTGGGATTTTTTAAAGTTAAACTTTCGTAATTAAGTTGATCCCTCACAGCCATTGAGGTTCTACCCAACATGACCCTTAAGTTCTGGTTGACGAATTCTATTTGTCCCTGTCGAGTGAGAATGATAACGCCATCAGAAATGTTTGCGATGATACTTTTAAACATCTTTTCATTAGTAATCAACGAATGATTTAACAGGGTCAATTCGTTAGTTCTTTCCCTGACTAGTTGATCCAGATGATCGTTAGCTTCCTGCAGTGCCATTTGCGCGTTTATTCGCGACGTTATATCGTAAGCGCCAATAAGGTCATAACGTTTTCCATTTAACTTTTCAACGGTTACAAAGATATCAAGCCATTTTACCACTCCGCTTTTCGATAACGTTTTAATCTCGTAGTGATCGGGACATTCCTCTTCGCGAACGCGGGCTAAATGAATCGTTTTTACCATTTCTTTATGTTCAGGATGGATAAGATCCCAAAAATGTTCCATATCTAATAGTTCTTCTTCGCTATATTCAGTAAATTCCTGGAACTGTGCGTTTGTCCAGACGTAATTATCGCCATCACAAAGGATGTAAACCAATATTGGTCCGGTACTGAGAAACTTTAAAAAGTCTAAATTTACAGGACTTGTGCTTTCCATTCGACATCCCTCCATCGAAAGTGATTGTTAATAGTATAACATCGGCCGTGATTAAAGACAAGAAATTATGAGACAACACTGTCAAATAGTGCGCAAGAATGTCTTGAGTTGAGTCAATGTGGTCTTGAATGAAAGTGACGATTAAAGCTATTTGTCGTAAATACCGGTTTTCTGTCCCTTAACCGCTATGCTCAGAAGTTGGCATAAAAATTGCTAATATAAATAGACGAACAGTTCAAATACTAATTAAGGAGGAAAAATGTGTGCTGTGGAAAGAAGAATATAATCGAAAACTAACATCGTACGAAGAGGCTGCTCGGGAAATTAAATCAGGAGACTTCATTACAAATGCCATGGGGGTCGGGGCAATCTCAGAGGTTATGATTAACGCAATTCTAGACCGGTGGCAGGAGCTGCAAGGGGTGAATATACTTGATTGCGTTCAATTTTATCCCTCTAAACTATATGATCCTAAATTCATGTATCAGATTCAAGATCATATTACCTATTCTCCTTGTTTTGGAGTGGGCACTATCCTGGCAATAAACAAGTCCCAAGTGCCTGATCATCTTATTACAATGGCGCATGATGGTGACAATATGTTTAGTCATTTGGCCGATGTCCACCTATTTATGGTAAGCCCTCCTAATGAGCACGGTTTTGTGAACTTAGGCCCGTGTCCTTTTTATTCAGCAAATACCATCCGAGACGGTAGAAACAAGTTCCATTTAAGGATGGCTATAGCTGAAGTCAATGACCAGATGCCTATTGTTTTTGGGGACAATTGGATGCATGTTTCGGAGATCGATCGATTCATTGAAATTTCACGTCCTATGCCAGTTGTACCTCGGCCTGCTCCTACCGAAGTCGATCAGGCTATTGGAAATTATGCATTAGAGTTGATTAAAGATGGCGATAATTTGCAGATGGGAATCGGCGGCACTGCTGAAGCATTATCTAAGTTATTAACGGGCAAACATGATCTGGGTGTATTAACCGAATTGTTGCCGACAACTTTGCCCGACCTTGTTGAGAAAGGAATAGTGACCAACCGCAAGAAACATTTTTATAACGGGATTAGTACGGGTACTTTCGGTTTTGGCGACAAAAGGTTCTACGACTTTGTGAATGAAAATCCTGCGGTCAACGTTTACCCTGGCATTACTACCAATAATCCCTGTTTTATTGCTAGCAATCCCAATGTTGTAGCTCTGAATAGTTGTATAATGGTAGATTTTACCGGCCAGAGTTGCTGCGACTCGGTTGGTAATACAATGATTAGTGGAATTGGTGGGCAGCTTGATTTTATGATAGGCTCTTTTTTGTCTGATGGCGGAAGAGGAATACTCATGTTGCCTTCATCACGCCTTGATGAAAAAGGAGTTTTGCGTTCGAACATCGTTCCCGAAATGCCAGGGGGTACCAGAATAGGTGTTCCGGCAACATATGCACAGTACTATGTCACAGAATATGGTATTGCTAATATTCGCTACCTTACACGCCGCAAGCGCGCCGAGGCACTAATTGCAATTGCACATCCCGACCTGCGCAGCGAATTGCGTAATGAACTTAAAGCACGATTCTATCCAAAACCCATCAGTATTCCGAGTAGTGAAGCAAGTGAAGAATAGGCTTGCATTGATAACGAGTACCTTCTTAGTTTTGGCATTGAAATTATTAAAATTTGAATAGGAGTGATTATCTTTGGAATTTAAACTCACAAAAGAACAAGCCATGATTCAAAAGATGGCCCGTGATTTTGCGGTAAAAAGCCTGGAACCCATAGCTGAAGAGATCGACCACAGCAACCATGTGCCGGAAGAGATATTCAAAGAGATGGCTGAACTTGATCTTTTTGGGCTGCCATATAAAGAAGCCTATGGAGGCGCTAATGCTGGTTACGATTGTTATGCTCTAGCGATGGAGCAGATCGCCAGGGTATCAAAAGGCCCGGCAATGACTCTTTCTGCTCATTGCCTGGGTGTAGGGGCTATAGATAAATTCGGCACAGAAGAACAGAAGGAGAAATGGATGACTTCGGCCTGTCAAGGGAAGGTTATTGGTGCGTTTGCCTTTACTGAACCTGGTACAGGATCAGATCCTAAGCAGATTACCACCGTGGCCGTGAAAGACGGGGATTCTTATGTCTTAAACGGAACCAAACGTTTTATTTCTAATGCTGGGTATCCTGGTCCTCTGGTCCTGTTTGCCAAAGATAGTGAAAGCGGAAAACCCACCGGATTTATTATTGATAAACAATGTGAGGGTTATTCAGTTTCTCAACCCTGGGACAAACTCGGATTTCATGGGGGAAATCTACTGGATGTATATTTGAAGGATGTTCGAGTGTCTCAAGAAGATGTATTGGGGAAAGCAGGGGACGGCTACCCTATTCTTCAATTCGGAATATCTTTCGGGAAGATTGGATTAACTTCTATTCTGCTGGGTGGAATGCTGGCAGCCTTCGAAGAATCAGTAAAATATGCCAAGGAAAAAACCCATCGTGGCGAACCCATTGCAAAGTTTCAGGCCATGCAATTAAGAATTGCCGATATAGCAGCAAAATATGAAGCCGCTCGATGGTTAACCTATCGTTTGGGATGGCTGGGCAATGAACCGGGTAACCCAGTGACGTTTGCTAAAGAAGCAGCTTTAACCAAGATGATCGTAGCCGAAATGGGTGTTGATGTAGCTAGGATTGCGGTTGATATACATGGTTCTTATGGAGTGATGTCAGATTATAAAGTATCCCGCCTTTTCAGAGATGCAATTATGGGTCCTCAAATTGAGGGCGTAGCAGATATGCAAAAGCTGATTGTAGCAGGTGAGATACTGGCTTCGAAGAGTAGATAACTTTTAGTTAATCTAAAATTTGAACAGGAGGTCGACACAATGCAGGAGAAACCGGTAGTTTTTACTCAAAATGACAATGTGGCAATAATATCGTTGAATCGGACAAAATCCTTTAATACCACAAACATGGAATTGTTTGAAGAGATGGAAGCATGTCAAAATTTGATTGAAAAGGACTCATCTATTCGTGCCGTAATTATTAATGGCAATGGGGATCACTTTTGCGCTGGGATTGATCTAAATATGCTTAAAGCGGTAAATTCTGAGTTCATATTAAACAAACTCAACTGGCTTCAACGTGTTTACAGCCGTTGGCAGGAAATGTCCATACCTGTGATCGCCGCAGTGCACGGGGTTTGTTATGGATCTGGATTAGAACTTATTGTGGGCTGTGATATGAGAATAGCAGCAGAGGATGCTAAGTTTTCAGCGCCGGAAGTTCGTTTTGGGCTCTCGCCGGATATGGGTGGAACCGTTCGCGTGACCAAACTGGTTGGGGTTGGTCAGGCCAAACGTTTGATTATGGCGTGTGAAGAAATTGATGCAGCGGAAGCACTGCGAATTGGTTTAGTTGAAGTTGTTGTTCCAAGGGATCAATTAATGGAGCGTGCTCTTAAAATGGCTAAGAAAATGGCTGCGCTACCTCCGGCGTCTATGAACTTTGCTAAAAAAGGCATCAACATGGCGGACGAAAGCAGCGTAGCGGCTGGGCTCCTATTTGAACAAGCTCAATCCACTTATTGCTGCGGAACTGAAGATCAAACAGAGGCAATCAGTGCTTTCTTAGAGAAAAGAAAACCAGTATTTAACGGCAGATAAGTCCGTGAGTTTAATTGGTTAATTGGGATCGTATCAATAATGCATGAAAATGCATTATTGATACGTTAAATGTGATGGAAAATATATAGGAAGTGGCGTTATGCACGAATTATCAAAAATGAACCAGGTTATGGATGTCGTACTCGAGCATGCTAAAAAAGCCAATGCTGAAAAAGTTAGCAAAATAAACCTTGAAGTTGGGGCGTTATCGGATATCATTCCCAGCTGGGCGCAACTGTTTTTCGATATGATATCCAAAAATACAATCGCCGAAAAAGCTCAACTTATTATCGATAAAAAGCCTGCCAAGATTAAGTGTCATTCATGCGGGCAAGAGATCGAGATGGATGTAAACCATCTGCTTTATTCCTGTAATGAATGCGGGTCAGAGAAAATTGAACTGATTTCGGGTAATGAGTTTCGAATTATAAGTATTGAAATACAATAAAATATCCATTAATGTTTTCGGCTTGTGACGTACTTCTTGTGAACAAAATTGACTATTTAAAATTCTCAGATTTTGACATGACCGCTGTTAAAGAGAGAGCGCTTAATATCAATCCCAACATTAAAATTTTCGAAATATCGGCAAAAACCGGTGAGGGAATTGAGCAATGGGCAGAATGGCTTAGAAAACGATTTGCAAATGGATAGATGGCTAAGGTTATTTCTAATAGCGCCAGATTTTAGCGGATGTTATTGTAACTTATCATCTGTGGCAGATCAGAATGTCTAACAAGCAAGTCACAATTAAAACTCCCTATCTATTTCACCTTGGAAGCACTGGGATGAATATGCCCGAGCTTCCAAGGTGGTACGCATGTTTTAGGATATAAGAATTAATGATATTAGTTGTTATATTGAGGTTATGAAAATGATATTAGATGAACCTTGAAAGCTAATATAATAATACCTCACTTGAGGAGGAATTTTGAGATGTCTCAGACGGACAAGGATTTTGATGTAATCGTAGTTGGAGGAGGCCTATCTGGCTTGGCTGCCGCCTATACAATTGCCGAAGCAGGATTGGAAGTGCTGCTTTTGGAACGCGGCGATTATTCTGGCGCCAAGAACGTAACGGGTGGGCGCCTATATCTTAACCCTGTACGGGAAATGTTCCCGGACTTATGGGGAAAAGCCCCAATGGAAAGATTTATTGCTCATGAAGAACTTAGTATTATGGATAAAGAACGCAGTCTTACTATACGCTACGATGGGGCTGAGTTGGCTTTGGAACCCTATCAGAGTTACAGTATTCTGCGTGGCAAATTTGACCGCTGGTTTGCCAAGCAAGCTGAAAAAAAAGGGGTATCCATTGTATGTAAGAGTCGGGTCGATGACCTGATTATTGAGAATGGCAAAGTTGAGGGAGTGCGCGCTGGAGGCGAAGAATTAACTGCCAACGTTGTTATAGCCTGTGACGGTGTTTTATCTCTGCTGGCTGAAAAAGCTGGTTTAAGAAAACCAGGAATAGCCAAAGACCATGCGGTAGGTTTAAAAGAAATCATTGAATTAGATCGCAATATTATTGAAGACCGTTTTAATTTGGAAGGTAATGAAGGAGCAGCCCGTCTATACATGGGCGAGGTGACCCAAGGTAAATTCGGTGGCGGATTCCTTTATACCAATAAAGAAAGCATTAGTCTGGGTATTGTAGTAGGGATCAAGGATTTAATGGAGGAACCTGCGGTACAAGTGCCGGATCTGCTGGATGCTTTTAAACTGAGACCTGAAGTAGCGCGCCTGATTAAAGGAGGCCAAACCAGTGAGTATTCTGCGCATGTGATCCCTGAAGGTGGTTATAAAAGTATAGGAAAACTCTATGGGGAGGGCATTTTACTGGCTGGGGATGCTGCTGGTTTTTCCATGAATATAGGGCTTACCGTACGGGGTATGGAATATGCCCTAGCTTCAGGTTATTATGCAGCCCAGGCATCTATCAAGGCCAATAAAGCCGACAACTATGGAGCCGAGAGTTTAGCGGTCTATGAAAAGTTGCTTAATGACAGCTTTGTAATGGAAGATTTTAAAAATTTCAAAGAAGCTCCCCATGTAATGGAGAATCCGAGATTTTTCCAGCGTTATCCACAATTGGTCGGCGATGTGATGAAAGATCTGTACGAGATTCCAGCTGGTCCTAAAGCTAAACTCTATCCGACTATTAAAAAATATATGACCTTCCGTGAAATGTGGGGTATGTTTACTGACTTCGGGGGGGTAAGAAAAATATGAGTGAACAATTAGGATTAAAAGCCAAACTGGGTCTGGATGTTTTCAAACATGATAAGGAACCACATATATCGATAATACCGGGTATGGAAAAAGATTCTCGTTTAAAAAAAGCGATTCTGGTATGTCCAGCTGGATTATATTGCGAGAATGCTCAGGGTGAGGTAGAACTGACCATTGACGGCTGTCTGGAATGTGGAACCTGCCGGGTTGCCTGCGGGGTAGAAGTGTTGAAATGGAACTATCCCAACAGCGGCTGCGGCGTACAATTCCGTTTTGGTTAAAAGTGAGCGTAGTTATTAATTAAGGAGGTAAAAGCATGAATATTGTGGTAGCTATGAAGCAAATACCTGATCTGCAGCAGGTCAGGATTCGCAACCGTCAACCGGTATTTGAGGATGTACCCTTAACATTGGGAAACATAGACAAGAATGCTTTAGAGGCAGGAGTGGGTCTGAAAGAAGCTGTCAACGCAAAACTGATGGTTGTCTCTGCTGGTAATGAAGAACTGGAAGATACTATCAAAGAAGCCCTTGCCGCAGGTGCTGATGAAGCATTCCTGGTGACAGATGATGCGCTGGACCAAATTACGAGCGATACCAGTGCGAGTCTCATCGCTGCTGCCATCCAGAAAATTGGGGATGTGGGGATCATTCTTTTTGGCGAAGGCAGTGGAGACAACTATTCTGGACAGGTAGCTTCCCGGGTAGCTGAAATTCTGGATCTGCCTGAAGTGGGTTACGCCAAAGCCATTGAAGTGGATGGCAAGGTAGCCCGGATTATACGCGCTCTGGAAGATATCGAAGAATATGTGGAAGTTGAACTGCCGGTAGTTATTACGGTTGTTTCAGAAATCAATGAAGCCCGTATTCCGTCGGTCACACAGATCCTTAAAGCAGGTAAAAAACCTAAAGAAGTAGTAACCCCCGACGATTTAGGGATTGAAATAACTGCTAAGGCAAAAATCACAACCCTTAGCAACTTGGCCCCTGAGTTTGACCGCAAACAAATCGTTGTCAAATCCATAGATGAATTAGTGAAGGCCCTCTCAAACGAAGGCCTAATTGAGAGGTGATTATAATGGCAGGAATACTGGTTTATAGTGACAAAACATCCTACGCGCTGGAGTTGATTACTGCTGCGCAGCTGATTGCTAAAGATATGGGGCTACCTGTACAGGTGGTGAGCATTAACCATGTCGAGCAGGCTACTGAGCTGGCCAAACGAGTCGATACCTATAAAATTGACAATGCTGCCATTAATTTGGCCGATACCGCGGCAGTGGCTTCAGCCTTAAAACAGGCTGCAAATCAATTATCTGCAAATATTGTTTTACTTTCCTCCAATCGTCGGGGAAGAGAAATCGCTGGAAGACTGGCGCAATCATTGAATGCTGGCTGCCTTAGTGATGTAAACAGTTTAAAGGTCAACAGTGGTAAAATAGAATGCTTGAGAAATGCACTTGGTGGAGCCACGGTTGCGAATCAGGTGATCGAAGTAGAAAATCAGGTTATCACCATTATGCCTAAAGTTTTTGAACAGGCCGCCGAAGCAGGTGGCTGCCGCCTCAGTGAATTGGTCGTAGAGGTGAAAGCTGGCCTCAAAGTATTAGAAGTAAAAGTGAAGGGCGGCGACAGTGTAGATATAGAAGCCGCTGAAATACTGGTAGCGGTAGGACAGGGCATGGAGAACCAGGGAGACCTGGCCAAAGTAGAGGCGATTGCCAAAGCCCTCGGTGGAGAAGTGGCGTGTACCAAACCCGTATCTACCGACAAAAAATGGCTGTCCCAAGAAAGAATCATCGGCCTCTCTGGCAAGAAATGTAAGCCCAGTCTGGCTATTTTGATGGGCATATCTGGGCAGGTTCAGTTTACCGTGGGTATCCGCGATGCCAAAACCATCGTTGTCATTAATAATGATGAAAATGCTGATATTATGAAAATGGCTGACTATGCAATGGTCGCTGATTTAGAAGATGCAATACCCGAATTGCTGAAGTGTTTAGGCTAATTACGGTCAAGAGACGTTGCGCGTAAAGGTAGGACAAGGCCTAGGCCTAGGCAGTGCTCGCAAGTTGATGGAGCAGGCTCAAGTAAGAAAGTCTCCATACCAAATTGTCAAGATATTGGCTTGCCCCGGTGGATGCATATGCGATTAAGGCGCCGGGTAGTACTGCGAATAACAATATAGTGAAAGTGAAAGTGAAAGGGAGAGACGCATAATGGAGAAAAAAGGCGCTTCTTCAATGCCGGAAGTCATGAGCAAAGCTTTAGGTTTGGACGAAGAAGGTACAATGACTGAAGCCCAGCAAGAAACATTAAAAAAGTTTAGAAAACGTTTCCCGAAGAATCCAGAAGGATTGGGCCAGATGCTGCATGGCTATCTTTATTTTAAATATATAAATCTGTATGTTTATTATGCAAAACAACGCTTAAATAAACTCAAGTATAAAGACTCACCAGAGAAAAGAGATTTGCCATTTCCCAAAGGAAAGTATAGCAATGTATTAAAAGATCTCATAAGCGGCGCAGTCGAATTTATGCTGCCTAATACCAATAGTCATGAAACTAGTCAATATCATGGAAAGGTTCTAACTTATAATGATGCCCAAAAAATGTTATCATTAAAAATTGACATTGACCTACCTAATCTGCCCAAAACGATAATCCCGTATGACAACGCAAGAAAACTTGTTATTGAAAACCCTGACCACCTTACTTTAATAGATTGTCCTTGCCGAGCTGCCCAAGGGCCTACGGGATGCTATCCTCGTGACGTATGTATGATAATAGGTGAACCGTGGGCTAGTTTTGTGCTTGAACACAGTGCAGACTCAAACCCTCGCCGTATTACCCAAGAGGAAGGGCTCCAAATTCTTAAAGCCGAACACGAGAGAGGTCATGTTCACCAAGTGTTTTTTAAAGATGCTGCTGCTGGTATGGTGTATAGTATTTGTAATTGTTGTGAGTGTTGCTGCACAGCGCTCGCTGCACACAATTATGCCCATGCTCCTATGGTGTCCACATCTGGGAGTATATGTCAAATAGATTATGATAAATGCCAAAGCTGTGGTACCTGCGTTTCGACTTGCCCCTTTCATGCAGTCTCAATAATAGACGATAAAACTGTTGTCGAATTTGAAAAATGTTTTGGTTGTGGTGCATGCGAATCTCAATGCCCGCATGGGGCGATTTCACTGAAACTTGAACCAAAAAAAGGCGAGCCATTGGATATGGAAGCAATACTTGAGAAGTATGGTAATAAGGAATCTGCGTCAAACGCCTCAAATTAATAATAGGGCTGATTACTTTTGTAAAATACTTCACTATTTGATATACCGGAAATTCAATTTAGGCAAAACAAAAAGGACTAGAGACAGGAATAAATAAAATAAGGCGATATTCTTGGGGGACAATTGGCTGAAATGTTCTGCACCCCAAATGTTGGACACATTTACTAAGCAGCTACTAAGGACTGTGTTCTGTACTGTACAGGGCTCAGTCCTTTTAGTTTGCACTTAATCCGATGGTTGTTATAGTAATCTATATACTCAATTAGTTGTTTTTTGAAATCCTCTAATGAATCGAAGTCCTGTAGATACAGCAACTCAGACTTCAGCAGGCCGAAAAAATTTTCTATTACACTGTTATCCAGGCAATTCCCTTTACGTGACATGCTCTGGCGGATACCCTTTGCTTCCAAAGCTTTTACGTATGGCTTCATTTGGTACTGCCAACCTTGGTCGGAGTGCAAAATAAGGTTAGTGTCGTCGGGAATTTTCTTAAAGGCTACATCCAGCATCTCTTTTACCTGAGCGTATACTGGACGATCGTAGATACTAAAGCTCACAATTTCGCCATTATACAAATCAAGAATAGGAGACAAGTAAAGTTTTTGGCCAAATAAACTGAATTCAGTAATGTCGGTCACCCATTTCTCGTTAGGTTTATCTGCTTTAAATTGCCGTTGTAGAAGGTTTGGCGCAATATGTCCAACGCTACCCCGGTAGGAACGGTATTTCTTCATACGTACCCTGCAAGTCAGGTGTAGTTCTTTCATCAAGCGCATAACAACCTTGTGGTTAACACAGTAGCCGCGATTGCGTAGTTCCATGGTTACACGGCGATAGCCGTAACGCCCCTTATGATAATGGACAATCTGACTAATCACCTCTTTGACCTCCTGGTAGCAATCCTGGCGATCTAAGCGCTTAAGAATATAGTAATAAGTGCTTCTGGGGAAACCAGCGAGTTTCAGAAGCTTATCCAAGGGAAATTCATGCCTTAGCTCAGAGACAACTCTTACTTTGTCTTCTTTTTGGATTTTTCCCGTTCTGACACTAAGGCGTTCAATTTTTTTAAATAAGCATTTTCCATCTCAAGTTCTTTGATGCGGGCTTCATACTGTTCCTCTTTACTAATAGGTCTATCTGTTTTTGTATCAGGTTTCTTAGGCAATTTGGCTGGCCTACCTTTCTGTGTGTCCTGCAAGGCTGCGGCCCCTTCAGCCAGGAACTTGCGTTTCCAAATCGATAATGTTGTTTCGTTAGCTATCCCTAAGGTGGCAGCAGCTTTATCCAAGGATACATCATTTGCAAGAAGGTACTCAACAGCATTACGTTTAAAATCTGCACTATATTTTTGATTAGTGTCGATAAGCCATTCAATCCCCCCTTGCTGATAACGTTGATACCACCTGTGAACGACAGTTTTTGCAATTCCGTATTTTCGGGCAATCCCTCTAATACTATCGCCATTTTCAATCTCCGTTACTACCTTGATACGAACATAGTGACTATACTTAGCCATACTAAAAGTGCACCTCCAAACATTGAACTTTTTTCGTCCAACATCTGGGGTGCACTTCAAAAAGCCAGTTGTCCCCTTTTAAACAGCATTTTACGTTTAAGACCCTGGTTGTCGTTGCTTTCTGATCCTACCATTGAATCCAATAAACATGCTGCCCTATGTTGACATAAAATTTACCCATTGCTCAAAAAGTGCAAAGCGGTTGCGCTATTTAGGCAAAAAGCGGTGGAAAGGCACATAATAAAGGCCTATATTAGGGGATCCATTCACTTGGCACGCATTATGCTAGAAGATAAATAGAATCAAAATTAAGCTTGGCGTTTTGAGTTCGTTTGCTATATCTCTGTATCGGTTGAAGGTTTTATGGTAAAAGTACTCGCTGAGATGTTAGCTGTCAGAGGAGATAGGCAGTCGAGGGAGTCTTCCATTTTTACCCTGCCTTTAGCCCATTTCTTCATTAATCTTTATATTTCGTGGATTACTTGGAGAACCCAATAAGATAAGGATTTGTTGAGAAAGGAGGTTTGTTGGGTCATCACATCAATCGTTATGTACCGTACAGAATCGACTTAATTTAGTTAAAATAGATAAATGGGCTCTCGGAATTCTATCTAAAAGTTAGGAGGACGGATAATTGGAAAGACCATGGTATAAGTTTTATGATCAGGGTGTACGACGCAGTATTGATTATCCAGGCCTGCCGATGAAGGAGTACTTCAAAAAATGGGTGGCCAAAAATCCGGACAAACCTTATTTGATATGGGGAGATCAGCAACTTACTTATAAAGAGACCAATTCAATTGCCTGCAAATTGGCCAGTTCAATCATTTCTTTGGGGTATGTCAAAGGAGACCGGATTGCGCTGATGAGTACCAATCTGCATGAATATGTACTCTGCCTGCAAGCATGTTGGAAGCTGGGCGCGGTGATTGTGCCGACTAATCCAATGTATACGGTGCCGGAATTAACCCACCAATTCGGCAACAGCGGCGCGAAATTCGTGTTTGCCGAGGCTCAGGTTGCCAATAAAGTTTTAGAATTAATCAAAGCCGGCAAGACCAGCGTGGAAAAATTAGTCATCATTCAAACTGCCAAACCGGTAGCATTTGAAGCAGCCGATTATATTTATGACTTCAATGACCTGGTGGCCCAGGGTGAGGATAAGGAACCGGATATAGAGGTCGCCTCAGGTGATGTGTCCATACTTCAGTACACGGGCGGGACCACCGGTTTATCCAAAGGCTGCATCCTCTCCAACGCCAATCTGGAAGCGATGGCCCATCAGGACGTGGAATGGTACAAAGTGCCGTTCCAAAGTCCCGAGGATATGAGAGTGATGGCCGCTATGCCGCTTTATCACGTCTACGGCTTTAACTGCACAGTCAATTTAGTAATGGTGGGCGGAGGAACCCTTATCGTGGTTAACGGACCTACGCCCGACAATCTGGTCAAAAACATCAATGAACACGAACCGAATTACTTTCCAGTGGTTCCGGCCATGATTTACTGCTTGAATAATCATCCCGATATCGCCACCTCCAAGATTAAATCTATCAAAGCCATAATCTGTGGAGGTTCACCGCTGGCGCCGGCAAATGTGAACACCTTCGAAGCTCTGTCGGGAGCAGTCATAACGGAGGGCTATGGCCTTTCCGAAACCTCCAACATAATAACCTGCACCCCCTTCTATACCAAACGTAAAATCGGTAGCGTAGGACCGCCCTGGCCAGATGTCGATATCCGCATTGTGGATTTAGAAGAGGGCGTCAAGGATATGCCCTATGGTGAAGCCGGGGAATTGATCGCCAAGGGACCGCAGATTATGAGCGGTTATTGGCAGAATGAGGAGGAAACGGCCAATACGTTACGGGATGGCTGGCTTTATACCGGCGATATTGCCACCATGGACGAAGACGGTTTTATCACCATTGTCGACCGTAAGAAAGATATGATTATCTGCAGCGGTTTCAACGTATTCTGTCGGGATATTGATGATGTTATGTATACTCATCCCAAGGTCCTGGATGCATGCGCGATTGGCATACCCGACCCTAAACGGGGCGAAACTCCAAAAATATTTATTATCCTCAAACCAGGCCAGACCATGACTGAAAATGAAGTCAAAAATTACTGCCGCCAGAGTCTGGCTCCTTATAAAGTACCTACCCATGTGGAATTTATTGATGAACTGCCCCGCACCAGTGTAGGCAAACCTATGCGTAATGCTCTTAAGCAGAAGGAACTGCAAAAACAGCCAAAAGTTCAGCAAAAAGTTTTATAGAGTATCTTTGATATAAATATCGGGTATGCTCAGGATGTTTTCGTTCCCCATCGCCTGAACGAGAGGATAAACTTCATGAGGCAATTGCCTCGTATTCACCCTGACGAATGTTTCCTTTTGTTGTACGGTATCGTAAAAATTACGAAACAGAACGTTGTTCCTTTTGGCTTTTGTAACCCAGTCAATACCTCAAAGAGGGTTATTCACTAAGCGAAGAAGAGATCATCAACTTCTGCCGAGGGCATCTTGCAGGGTTTAAAGTCCCCAAATCAGCGGATTACATTAATCAGATCCCAAGAAGTGCACCAGGGAAGATGTTAAAGAAAGAACTCTGCAAACCTTATTGGGAAGGCAAAGATAGTTTTATTTCCTAAGGGGGTCAAGCTCTCCGAGATGACCCCTTGTAAGATCCTAGGTTGGTGGGTCTAAGGAAAAATTCCCAAAATTAGGAAGCTGTAATTCGGGATTAAAAAATGGAGAGGCCATATATCTATGGACTTTATTGGCAAACAACCAGGAAAAACAATAATGACCAGTAATGTGATCTCAACAATCAGGGGAAATGTTAAAAAATATTCTAAAAAAATTGCTCTGAAAACGGAAACATTCAGCGAAACCTATGCAGAAATGTGGCAGCGCTGTGTGCAGCTGGCCAACGGTCTATTGGCTAAAGGCCTCAAAAAGCCGGATATGGTTGCTACCTATATGCCCAATTCATATCAGTTTTCGGAAATCATGGTGGCGGCGCAGATGATTGGCCTGCCCTTTACCCCGGGAAATTATCGCTTGACCCCTGAGGAGCTTGTTTATCAAGTTAACAATAGTGAGTCCAAGGTCATCTTCGTCATGCAGGAACAATATGATTTGCTTTCTCCTTTGCTGGATCGTATGCCTACAATTATCGAAATTGTTCTGATCAGCGACACTCCCGTGGATGGGGTTTTGAACTATGGAGAACTAATTACCAGCGGAAGCAAAGAGGAACCCCAGGTAGAAGTGATACCTGAAGATTTGCACTGGATTTTATATACTTCCGGCACCACCGGCAAACCTAAAGGAGCAGTACGCACTAAGTACTCCGATTACAGTATGGCTATTTCCACTGCTTTAGCACTAGGTTTGAGCCATGAGGATTCCATGCTGGTGATAGCCCCTATGTATTCTGCTGCCACCATCGCCTATTCATACGCTACGCTTTCAGTGGGAGGCACGCTCTGTATCGCTCCATGCTTTGCTCCGGAAGAAGCCCTGCGCCTGATCGATCTCCATAAACCCAGCTGGGTTTTCATGGTTCCTGTTATGTTTGATTGGATGCTATCTCTGCCCCCCGAAACCGTTGCCAAATATGACCTGTCCTCGGTGCGACTGGCGGTGTCTTGTGGCGCTCCCATGCACAGCACCATCTTCCAGAAGATGGTGGATCACTTTACCAACGGTAAATGCATCAACATGCTCGGCTCCTCTGAATTGAGTTTTGTAACAGTCATTACCTCCGAAGAGTGGTTCGGAATGAAGAAGGAAGGCAGCGTCAGCAAGGGCTTTTTCGATATTGATCTGAAAGTCTGTGATGAAAAGGGACAGGAAGTAGGTGCGGGCGAAGTAGGGGTGCTCTATTCGCGCAGTCCATCCGGCTTTGATGGCTACTTGCATAGTCCGGAGGGCACCCGGGAATCCTTCCTGGACCACGAATGGTGTTCCGTAGGAGATATGGCCAGAATGGATGAGGATGGATATATTTATCTGGTTGATAGTGCTAAAGACATGATTGTCAGCGGAGGCATAAATGTTTATCCTGCTGAAGTGGAAAGCGTGATCCTGAAGCTGGACGGCATCGCTGATGTCGACGTCATCGGCGTACCAGATGAGAAATGGGGTGAGCAGGTTAAAGCCATTGTGGTGCTTAAGCCTGGTAATTCTGTTAGTGAAGACGATATCATTACCTATTGCCGTCAGTATCTGGCTGGATTTAAGACCCCAAAATCAGTGGACTTTATTGATGCCATCCCCCGTAGTGCAATTGGCAAAGTACAGAAAAAAGTGCTGCGCAAGCCCTATTGGGAAGGCAAAGATAGTTTTATTTCCTAAGGAAGGTCAGGCTCTCCAGAGATGATTCCCTGTAAGTCCTAGGTTGGTGGGGTGAAGGTACAAAATGGGGGTGGTTTGCCCGAAAGGGATGTTCCTTATTACTTAGTCTGGAAAAAATAATTTTTGATAAAATGAAGAGGAGAGATGCAACCCATGGACGAAGATCGTTTGATAGAAGCTTTGAATAAGTTCAAAAAGCGTTTCCCGAAAACAAATAAGGGAGTAGGAGATTATTTACACGGTTACCTTTATTTAAAATATGTACATCAATATATTCGTTACATGCAAATTCCGCTTAACAAAATCAGACCCGATTATAAAGGTTTTCCAGAAAAAATAAAAATCGATATGCCTGATTTTTACGACGCTGAAATAAATAATGTAATGAAAACAATGGTTGAACTTGATTCACCCGGTTTAAGATCAAGAGAAACCAATGAATACCATGCAAAGGTCCTTAGTTATGATGATGCACAAAAACTATTTTCATTAAAAGTAGACGTTAACCTACCTGATCCCCCGAAATCAATGATTCCTTATGAAAAAGCAAGAAGTATTATAATTCAAGAACCAGATTCAATCGTTGTCATGGAGTGCCCGTGCAGAACAGCCCAAGGATCTAATGGATGCTATCCTCGTGACGTATGTATGCTATTCGAACCATACGCTAGCCTTGTCCTTGAATCTGCTCCTGAGGGTAACCCAAGAAGGATCACACAAGAAGAAGCTCTTAAAATAATTAAAGAAGAACACGAAAGAGGCCATGTTCATTCTGCATTTTTCAAAGATGCTTGTGGTGATGGTTTGTACGCAATGTGCAACTGCTGTTCTTGTTGCTGTGCGTGTCTGGCAGCTCAGAACTATGGGGGAGCTCCAATGATGGCCTCTTCTGGATATGTTCGCTCTATAGATTATGATAAGTGTCAGACTTGTGGCACTTGTGTATCAGTTTGCAATTTTAATGCGGTCTCGATAGTTGATGACAAAACAGTTGTAAATTATGATAAATGTTTTGGTTGTGGTGCATGCCAAACTAAATGCCCGAATGATGCTATTTCCTTGAATCTTGATCCAGCAAAAGGCGAACCAATGGATATGCATGTAATATTGGAGAAGTACGTTAATAAGGAATAATCATAGGCTTAAGTTATAGATAAAAGTATTCATTAAAAGGTAATTACGTAATCATGTTGGTCTAATAAGCATAAGAACGACGCTCCAGTGCTTAGAACTCTATGCTGGGGCGTCGTTTTTTAATCAGTAATTAGGAATTCATCATCGGCGTACCAGACGAGAAATGGGGTGAGCCGGTTAGAATGAGTACCTGTGCTTTAGGAGTCTGCTCCAAGAAATGAATAGCATCAATAATAAGGTAACGTTTTTGTTGTCAATCCTATCGGATGCGATCTCCCAAAAAAGATTTCCGTTGGTAGTGGCTCTACAGGCCTTTGCTGATATTAAATTTGCCCATTGCTCAAAAAGCGCAAAGCGGTTGCAATATTCAGGCAAAAAGCGGTGGGTAGGCACATAATAAAGGCCGATATTAGGAGAGTCATTCACTTGGCATGCATTTTGCAATAATGTAAATAGAATCTTAATTTAGGCTTGGTGTTTTGGTTAAAGTACAAAATTACACTATATTCTCTGTGTCGGCTGAAGGCAAAGATAGTTTTATTTCCTAAGGAAGGTCAGGCTCTCCAGAGATGTTTCCCTGTAAGTCCTAGGTTGGTGGGGTGAAGGTACAAAATGGGGGTGGTTTGCCCGAAAGGGATGTTCCTTATTACTTAGTCTGGAAAAAATAATTTTTGATAAAATGAAGAGGAGAGATGCAACCCATGGACGAAGATCGTTTGATAGAAGCTTTGAATAAGTTCAAAAAGCGTTTCCCGAAAACAAATAAGGGAGTAGGAGATTATTTACACGGTTACCTTTATTTAAAATATGTACATCTATATATTCGTTACATGCAAACACCGCTTAACAAAATCAGAGCGGATTATAAAGGTTTTCCGGAAAAAATAAAAATCGATATTCCTGATTTTTATGACGCTGAAATAAATAATGTAATGAAAACAATGGTTGAATGGGATTCCCCCGCTTTAAAAAAAATAGAAACCAGTGAATACCATGCAAAGGTCCTTAGCTATGATGATGCACAAAAACTATTTTCATTGAAAGTAGACGTTAACCTACCTGATCCCCCGAAAACTATGATTCCTTATGATCGTGCAAGAAGTATTATAATTCAACAACCAGATTCAATCGTTGTCATGGAGTGCCCGTGCAGAACAGCCCAAGGATCTAATGGATGCTATCCTCGTGACGTATGTATGCTATTCGAACCATTCGGCAGCCTTGTCCTTGAATGTGCTCCTGAGGGTAACCCAAGAAGGATCACACAAGAAGAGGCTCTTAAAATAATTAAAGAAGAACACGAAAGAGGCCATGTTCATTCTGCATTCTTCAAAGATGGTTGTGGGGATGGTTTGTACGCAATGTGCAACTGCTGCAATTGTTGCTGTGCGTGTCTTTCAGCTAAAAACTATGCTGGAGTCCCAATAATGGCCTCTTCTGGATATGTTCACTCTATAGATTATGATAAGTGTCAGACTTGTGGCACTTGTGTATCAGTTTGCAATTTTAATGCGGTCTCGATAGTTGATGACAAAACAGTTGTAAATTATGATAAATGTTTTGGTTGTGGTGCATGCCAAACTAAATGCCCGAATGATGCTATTTCCATGAATCTTGATCCAGCAAAGGGCGAACCAATGGATATGCATGTAATATTGGAGAAGTACGTTAATAAGGAATAATCACAAGCTTAAGTTTTAGATAAAAGTATTCATTAAAAGGTAATTACGTAATCATGTTGGTCTAATAAGCATAAGAACGACGCTCCAGTGCTTAGAACTCTATGCTAGGGCGTCGTTTTTTAATCAGTGATTAGGAATTTAAAAAAACCGAATTTTTGATAAGAAAACATAAAGTAGAGATGCTATCTATGGGAGACAAAGATTTAACAACGGAAGCAAAGCAGGAAGCTTTAAAAAGTTTTCAAAAGCTACCCTAGAACTGCAATTGGCAAAGTACTGAAAAAAGTGCTGCGCAAGCCCTATTGGGAAGGCAAAGATAGTTTTATTTCCTAAGGAAGGTCAGGCTCTCCAGAGATGATTCCCTGTAAGTCCTAGGTTGGTGGGGTTAAGGTAAATTGGCTTATTTAAGTATTTCCCAAAACCCACCAACCATTATTACAAGCATGACTTTAGTTGCTCCGGCCACAACTCCATTTACAGCAGCAATAATAGGAATCTCCAAAGCATAAACCACCCTGGGCGACTTCTGATGAAAAATTATATATGGTCTTAGCTTGTTTAGAACTGCTTAATGATGCCAACAAGTTGAGATCACCACCAGCAGAAACAGCCTTTCCTGAGCCGGTTAGAATGAGCACCTGTGCTTCAGGAGTCTACTCCAAGCAATGAATAGCGTCAATAATATGGTAACGGTTTTAGTTGTCAATCCTATCGGATGCAATCTCCAAAAAAAGATTTCCATTGGGAGTGGCTCTACAGCCCTTTGCTGATATTAAATTTGCCCACTGCTCAAAAAGCGCAAAGCGGTTGCATTATTCAGGCAAAAAGCTGTGGGTGGGTACATAATAAAGGCCGATATTAGGAGAGCCAGTTTCAAGAGTGGCTGGAGAACTGGGTATAAATGAAAACACCCTTCATGGGTGGATGAAAAGATATCGAGAAAAACCAATTAATCCCTTTCCAGGCAGTGGAAAATTAAGCACCGAAGATGAGAATGTTAGAAAGCTTGAGCGACAAATCCGTGAACTCAGGGAGGAAAACGAAATATTAAAAAAAGCGGCGGCTTACTTCGCAAAGAACCAGAGATAAGGCGGTTCGAATTTATTAAAGCCAACCGCTGCGACTATCGGGTAGCTAAGCTGTGTAAGGTTTTGAATGTATCTCGTAATAGATACTATGCATGGGAAAATCGCCCGAAAAGTAATTCCATTTTCTCTTAACGCAACGTCTTTAGGAGCGATACCAAGTTGACGATAGCTCTGTAGGATTACCCTACTAAAATATTTGTAAGTCCAGCAATAATACATTAGGAGGAGGGCTTGTCGGACAAAAGGGGGGTGAAGCATGACTAAAATAGAATCTCAGACAGAACATTGCACGGAAAATTGCCGTTCGTGCAATCACTTTAAGTTTTGCTCGGTGTACTTGGGCGCAAAGTGCAAACGTCAGGGAGGTAAAATGATACCGCGTATGAAGACAAGGCCGATTAAAGCAATAAAAAAGGCAAATAAGCAGGAAGCGCAAAAACCGGAGAAGCTTAGGAAACAAATCATTGAGATGTTTGAGCCGATTAAAACGAAGCTGCCTAATTGGTAGAGAAAATAAAATCCGTCTTTTATAAATGTATTGAAGTGATACAAAATATGGGAGACAAAAAACCAATTTTACTAGTAGAAGATGACCAAGTTGATGCTATGATCGTTAAACGGGCCTGGAAAGACGCCAACGTTTCGGATTATTTGATTATCAGGGAAAATGGAGAAGAGGCCATGGAATATTTGAATGATGATACAAATGAACAACCGGCAATTATCCTGTTGGATTTAAATCTGCCTAAGATGAATGGTATTGAATTCTAGGAAGCAGCAAAGATGGATGATACTATCAAAAAAATTCCGGTGATTATACTGACCAATTCCAATGAGAAATGTGACAGAATCATGTCTTTTGGACTTGGTGCCGCAGGCTATATTGTGAAGTCCGTTGAATATAGACAATTTGTCGAGGATATTCGGATCATCGATCACTATTGGACCTTGAGCGAACTGCCAGATTAGGTTGGGAAGTTCAAAACAGGGTTAATAATCTTTGGGGCACCTTTACCAAGCCTGCGGCATAGCTTGGAAAACATCAAGAACCAGAAACAGACCATGTTCCTCCGGCGCTTGGGGTGATGGTTAGTGCTGTGGATTCCCCAGCAGGATTTCGTACAGTGAGTATTGAGTTGATGACAGTCGTTTGCACAAGAGCCATTCCTACAATCTTAGAAGTCCCTGTTGCTCGCCCGACCACCGTATAGGACAGGTCAGCGCCATTGAGAGTTAAAATTAGTTGACCAGCTTCATCCACACTCACTTGAAACAAGACCTGATAAGTGCCAATTGCAGACGCTGGGATTAGTACGGGCAATAGCAGCCCCACTGGTAGGTCCATCTGCTGGGAAGCTTACGTCTGTACCGGCGGCAACTGTTGCTGCATTATTTGCAGGCATCAATGCAAAGAAATCTGCAAAGCTTAATAAGCCTCCAGCAGGTCCGGCAGGACCAGTAGCACCGGCAGGGTTAAATGAGCAGCGATTTAAAACTAGGATGCAGCTCGGGCAGCTATATTTGAATATTTCGAAATATTATATAACCGACAACGATTACATCAATCCAATGGTTATTTAACCCCCGAAGAATATTACTCCGCTGCCTTAGTAGCATAAATAAAAATGAAATATTGAGCTATTCTACGAAATTCAAAGTATTCTTGTGTTTTACGTGTCTGCAAACGGGGGTCGCCGCATGGCTCTACAGCCCTTTGCTGAAATTAAATTTGCCCACTGCTCAAAAAGCGCAAAGCGGTTGCATTATTCAGGCAAAAAGCTGTGGGTGGGCACATAATAAAGGTTGATATTAGGAGAGTCATTCACTTGGCACGCATATTGCAATAAGATAAATAGAGTCTTAAATTAAGCTGGGTGTTTTGATTAAAGTCTAGAATTACCCTATATCTCTGTGTCGGCTGAAGGAGTTTATAGTAAATCAATAGATAACATTATTGAACGGAGGAAGTATTATGAAGACACGGGTTACCGAGTTATTCGGCATTAAGTACCCTATTATTTGTGGAGCCATGCTGCATCTTGCCAAACCCCAATTATGTGCGGCTGTATCCAATGCGGGGGGACTGGGAAACATTACCGCACTTAATTACGATACTGGGGAGGAATTACGTTCAGCCATAAGAGAAACCCGAAAACTGACAGACAAACCGATTGGCATTAACATTACTCTAATGCCTTCATTCCGCATTACTCCAGAGATTTATGATGATTTTTTCCGTGTCTGCTGTGAAGAGAAGGTAACAGTTATTGATATATCAGGAGCACCGGCTAAAAAGTATATAAATATGGTGCATGAAGCAGGGGTTAAAATCATGCACAAGGTTGGGTCAGTTCGGCATGCACTTAATATCGAAAAACTCGGGTATGATGCTGTGATTGCCGCCGGTGCCGAAGAAGGTGGACACCCCCTCGATGACGATGTTACCACTATGGTGCTTACCCCTCGAATGGTCGAATCAGTAAAAATACCGGTTATTACTGCGGGCGGCATAGCCGATGGCCGGGGTTTGGCGGCGGCGCTTTCGCTGGGAGCCGAAGGTGTGTTTATGGCAACTAGGTTTATTAATACTAAGGAATGTGAGATTCATAGTAACTTTTGGGATGAGTTAATCAGAAGGCAGGAGCAAGATACTACTCTGGTAGGTAAAACTTTAAAACTTCAAGGGAGAGCTTTAAAAAACAAAAATGTCGAAACAATTCTTGAATTAGAAAAACAGGGAAGTGGTATTGACATATTGGGGCCGCTGCTATCAGGGCAAAGGATGAGAGAGGCTTATGAAACGGGCGATCTTGATTTTGCAACCTTTATGGTGGGCCAGACTACAGGTCTTATAAAGGATGTTGTTTCCTGTAAGGAGTTGATTGACCGCATGATGAAAGAAGCGGAGCAGATTTTTAAAAACAACCTTGCCCGGTTCTAGTAACGTCTTTTGTTCTAAGAAAAGTGAAGGGCGTAATACTGTATGCCTTATGTATAGGTATTGCGCCTTGAATATGAAGAAAAAACCTACGAGGAATTTTGGAGGTGTCAATGTGCACATACCAGATGGTTATTTAAGCCTTCAGACTGCAGTGCCCTTGGTAGTGGCAATGGTACCAATATGGCGCATAGCTGTTAGAAAAGTGAAGAAAAATTTGAGGAAAAGAGAAGTGCCGGTACTGGCTGTGGGTGCCGCCTTTAGTTTTACCATTATGATGTTTAATCTGCCTATACCTGGCGGCAGTTCGGCGCATGCCGTTGGAGCGGTATTGTTGGCTATATTACTTGGACCCTGGTCTGCGTGTGTTGGTGTATCTGTTGCCATAATAATACAAGCATTGATTTTTGGAGATGGCGGTATTTTGGCTATTGGCGCTAACTGTTTTAATATGGCATTCATGATGCCTATGGTTGGTTATCTTGTATATAAGATGGTGAAGGGACAAGCAAACCCAGTAAGTACCCGAGGGATTATAGCGGCCGCGGTGGCAGGATATATGGGGATAAATGTGGCTGCTCTTTGTACCGCGGTAGAATTTGGCTCACAGTATTATCTATTTCAAGCGGCAGACGGAACTCCATTATATTTTATGTATCCCCTCAAAGTAGCGGTAGCAGCTATGATGTCGGAACACCTAATCTTCGCGGGGCCGGTTGAAGCCATTGTTACGTCACTTGGCATGTTCTTTGTAGGTAATAATTATCCTGAACTCATAGTGCGTAAACAGGCAGTTGCTTTCAAAGAAGGGGCTGCGGATAATGTTTAGATCATTTCGAAAATTATGGATGGTTCTGGGCGTGCTTATGTTGCTTAGTCCCCTGGGGCTTATCGCTACTGGAACCGCTTTCGGGGAATGGGGATTAGATGAATTAATTGGTGAAGTGGGGTTTGTTCCAACAGGTCTGAAAAAAATGTCTCATTTGTGGTCATACGTCCCAATGGAAGGTTATAGTATCCGGGGCTTTTCAGATACTTTTAACCAATCATCCCTGGGGTATATTGGTTCAGCACTAGTGGGTGTAATGTTGGTGGTGTTAATAATTTCTTTCTTCTACCGGATAGCGAAAGAATGAGGTTGTGATAGTTTGAATGAAAATAAATGTAAAAGGCCTGAACTGCCCACCTGGATACTAAATAATGAGGGAAACTCGCAGATCCTCAGTGATAAGCGGGGGAAGCCCTTAGGTTTTATTACGAAGACTATAAATAATATAAAAATGATTATGGTGGAAGACCGAACCAGTGAATATTATGCCCGGCAGCACGGGCTGTTGCAGGCAATTGATCCGCGGGTTAAGTTGCTTTCGGTAGTTGGGCTTATTATCACGGCTAGCCTAATTCGAAGCTTGGCGCTGCTGGTCCTGCTGGCACTAATAGGGATTATGCTGATGGGGCTTTCCCGGTTGCCGGTAACTAAACTGCAGCTGCGAATTTGGATCTTTATACCATTGCTGACTCTCCTTGCAGCTATTCCTGGTATGTTGAATGTAATAAATGATGGTTCGCCGCTTCTGGTACTTTATAATAATCAGGATTTGGTATTTCTCGGGCTCCATCTTCCACAGGACTTATTTATCAGCCAGCAGGGATGTAAAACAGCTATGTTTTTATTTCTGCGCGTGGGTATATCTCTTTCACTGGGTGCTACTTTAATTATGACTACGCCCCTTAACCAACTTTTAAAATCTCTGCGTGTACTGGGAATTCCGAATCTATTCGTTATGATTATTGAAATGACCTATCGTTATATTGTATTGCTTATGGGTCTATCACTGGACTTATTCGAAGCCCGTAAGGTTAGAACGGTGGGAGAATTATCTACAGATTCGCGCAGAATTCTTTTCGGTTCATCCGTAGCTGTACTCTTTTCCAAAAGCACGATGCTGGCCGACGAAGTTTATCAAGCTATGACCGCAAGGGGTTATACCGGAGAAGCCATGAGCTCAGAGCATTTGTGTCTGCACACGGTAGACTGGGTATTTTCTATGGGTATCGTTGTATTGACAACTAGTATTATCATTGGAGGACGTTTCATTGGCTGAAAATATATTTGATCTACAACAAGTAGGCTTTTCTTATCGCTCCGAAGGCGCATTGTTTTCTGGTTTAAACCTTACTGTCAAGCCTGGAGAAAGTATTTGCTTGTTGGGAGCTAATGGCTCTGGTAAATCCAGCCTGCTAAAAATACTATGTGCTTTAAATTATACAGAGTCCGGTTTGTTTAGAGCCTTTGGTCAGGAGATAACGGAAAAACAGATGGAAAATGATAATTTTTGCAAGGGTTTCTATCGCAAGGTGGGTTTTGTGTTCCAAAATTCCGATGCCCAGCTTTTTACAACACGGGTATGGGATGAAATTGCCTTTGGACCCCTACAAATAGGGCTTTCGACGGAAGAGGTACAGAGTAGGGTGAACGACATTATTCAGGTGCTGCAGATTGAACATCTGGTAGACCGGCCTCCCTACCGGCTTAGTGGTGGAGAAAAAAAGAAAGTAGCCCTTGCGGCGGTCTTAGTGCTTAATCCTGAGGCCCTGATATTGGACGAACCTACTGCCGGATTAGACCCCAGAAGCCAACGCTGGTTAGTTGAACTATTGCTGCAGCTTAACTCCGTGGGGCGCACCATTATCATTGCTACTCATGATTTAAATCTTGCCCATGTACTAGCTAAACGGGCTGTGCTTCTGTCTGAAGAACATAAAGTAGTTTTTGATGGGAGTACCCACGAGGCAATGGAAAATACCGATCTGTTAATTAAAGTGAATTTAATTGACGAATTTACCCATACTCATGAGCAAAATGAACACATGCACATGTATATCCACGGTTAAAACGTCTATTATATGTTGTCCGATTCATATGCGGAATTTCATTTTCAAATCTCATTCCTTCAAATAGAAAATACCTTTTATAAAACTGATCCACGGGAGGGTATTGTTAATTGATTGCCAAAAATCAAGTATCCCAGTCCTGTTTAGTGGACCGAGTGGAAAACGAATTGTGGATTACAAACGTTTTCATCAGCACTGCCTGCGAAGCAAGCGTTCACATCAAGGTGGATGTGAGGAGTTTCAAAATCAAATATGCTTGGTGGTATGTCTATAGGACACCAGATTGCGTTCTTGTTAGAAGTGGAGAAATTCCTGTGCTCATAGAAACTGATGTTCAGGAGTACTCAACCAATGTGGTTCTCCAGGACCTGGATCCTGATCTGAGAGAAATACTTGTTGAATTGATTTCAGAGAGTATAAGGTGCACCAGACAGTCTGAAGTCTTTATTTCGAAGGAGCGAGGATACGAATCTTATAAGGAATTCAAAGAGTACCGGAATAAAATTCTATTGGACTCCTGTGTTTGTTTCAGTAACCTGAATCACGCGGGGATGCTTTGTACGAACCACATGGGGGAACAGAATGCAACTAGGATAAAGGATTTATTTCAACGACATAAGAATTACCATATTTTCGCAAACACTGATGGAAAGTTATTCTCAACCGCATGTTTTGCAGATACCTTTCATGAAATACATTTGGCGGTATCTTTCTCTCAATGCGGTCAAATTGAGAATATTTCAGGCACATTTCTTCGCAGTCCCAGTAAGATGTGCTGTGGAAGTGAAAAAATCCTCAACAATCTTGTAGGTAAAAATCTTTCTAAAATGACAAAAAAAGAAATTGCGGAGTTTGTGGGCGGTTCTTCTGGATGCACTCATATTCTTGAAATGTGCTATGATCTGGGATTGTCATTGAAAGAAATTGAGCTTACGTCTGAATTAAATGAGTTGAGTATTGCACTTTGATTTTTAAACAAATAGTGCCAAACGATGGTAGTTCTTGAGACTCAAGTTTAGCAGCGGATCTTTGCGATTTATATTGAACCGAAAGGTTTTAAGCGAAGACCGATTTTACTAAGGCCTATTTTTTGGCTGTAACAGGTAAGGACAAAGTCATTGCCTTTGACAAGCACAACTCTATTGGAGGTGATTAGACCCAATAAAGCTTAATCTTGTAAAATTTATTTTAATTTAAGGAGTGTTGGCAAATGACAGAACATAATAATCAGGGATGGGCAAACCCAACTCCAGCAGGTTTGATTGCAATTGCAACAGTAATGTTCTTATTTTATGCGGTGTTGGGAGGACATGTAAAATCAACGGCCGTTCCCCTACTTGGTATCTGGCTTTTAGGAGGATTTGTAGTCCAGGTTATAGTCGGTATTATTGATCTCAAATCAGGACAAATCACTGGTGGAAATGTAATGCTATTTTTCGGGGCTTTCCTTATGATGGTTAGTGGACTGGAGTATATATTAAAATATTTTGCCGTAGTCAATCAGTGGCCTCTGGATGCAACGATCGACGGTTATGGTTGGCTCTGTTTAGCCATTGCTCTTATTGTGTGGACTCCAGCATTTTTAAAAACAACTCCCATGGAGATGAGCTTAGTAATAATGGGGCTAGATGTTGGGATACTCGCAGTTGCATTGATGGACCTTAAGGTTTTACCGCATACATTTGCTGAGCCCGTATCTTATCTGTGCATGGTAGTTGGTATCATAGCAATCTATCTTGGAGGAGCGATAGTCGTTAACACCGCCTTTGGAAGATCGGTATATAAAATACATGGACCGATTATAAAATAGAAATTCACAAGGCACATACAAACAAGACGCTTCAATAATTGGGGATCAGCCTAGAATGGGCTCTCAAGACTTACAACAGCAGGGATTGCTTAAAATCATCCCTGCTGTTTCTAAGCATAATTAATAGGAAATCATTATGAAACCGTTGATAATGTCATGGAATGAAGATTTAGTTGGTAATTCTGTTGTAACACTGGATTAGTGATCTAGGATAATCGCTAAAGGTGATTTTCAAGTAGATAATTCTTTAGCTAAATACCCATAAAACTTGTCCAAAGGAGGAAGCGAAGATGCCTGAACACATTTATACCGAAGGCGAAAAGAAATTAATGCAGGATTACTGGGAACATCGCAGTAAGGAACCAAGAGAAAATCTGATCGAGCTTGTGAAGCGTATTGATCCGAAAGAGAAGGATGGTCGGGAAAGTTGGGGGTATATCGCCCTGGATCGTCAGATGACAGATGAAATGGTGGATTTTGCGCTCAATTTGAAGCTAAGAGTCCCTACTTACATCGACGAACTGGCTGAAAAGTCCGGGAAGACAGTTCAGGAAGCGGCAAGAATTGCCAACGAACTGGTGCATATTGGCGTGCTTTACTACGAGCCTGACGATGATGGAGTAGATCGGGTCGTTCTCACGATATGGATTCCCGGCATCATGGAAAGTGTCCTGCTTGACACGTGGCGTACGGACAGATACCCGGAATTAGCGGTAGCATTTTTGAACCTGGCCTTGGACGGACCAAAGAAGGGCGCTTCAATGCTACCGCTCGGTCAAGGTCTAATGAGAACTATCCCCGTTCAAGCATCCATCCAGAATGAAAGTAAAAGGGCGGACTGGGAAGAACTCTCCTACTGGGTCGAAAAGCACAGCCCCAGCCTGGCGGCTGTGGAGTGTGAATGCCGCAGAGCGAGAAGCAGGATTGGCGAAGGCACGGCAGACCTGGAAGGCGAATGGTGCCTCATGATTGGCACATTTGCTGAAAGCTGTATTCGCGTTGGTAAGGCCAGAAGAATCACCAAGGAAGAATGCTATGACATCCTGCGCCGTGCTGAGGAAAATGGCTACGTCCATAATATTGGCAATATGGGCGGCACTGATGAAACCCATTATATTTGCAATTGTGAATTCAGTACTTGCATATGCCTGAGATCGGACTGGTATCTTCAGACTCCGAATGTGTCACGCTCCAACTTTGTAGCGGAAGTTGATATTCAAAATTGCGTTGCCTGTGGCAGTTGTGTGGAGGTCTGCCCCCAGAATGTGGTCAAACTCGGTCAGAAGCTGGGGCAGAAGAACCCCGTTGAGATTCATTGGGATCCGATTCCCGACTATTATCCCGTATGGGGCCCTAATCGCTGGAAGCCGGATTTCCTGACCAGCCGTAAGAACGTACAGCCAGAAACCGGAACTTCCCCCTGTAAGACTGATTGTCCCGCACACATTGCGGTACAGGGCTATCTGAAGCTGGCGGCACAGGGGAAATACATGGATGCACTGGAGCTCATCAAAAAGGAAAATCCGTTCCCGGCAGTCTGTGGCCATATATGCAATCGCAGATGTGAGCAGGTCTGTACCAGAGGCGATCTGGATGAGCCTGTATCAGTCGACGAAGTCAAGAAGTTTATCGCTCAGCAGGAGCTGCAAGCTGAAAAGAGATTCGTACCGAAGAAGCGTTTCGGCAAGGGTCACAAGGTCGCAGTCATCGGTTCCGGTCCTGCAGGCCTTGCATGTGCCTACTATCTGGCTATTTATGGTCATAAAGTGACCGTATTTGAAAAGGAAAACAAGCTAGGCGGCATGCTTCGCTTTGGGATCCCATCCTTCCGTCTGGAAAAGGACATCATCGATGCAGAGATTGACGTCCTTCGTCAGTTGGGTGTTGAATTTAAGACTGGTGTTGAGATTGGTAAGCACACAAACATTGAAACTTTGAGAAATCACGGCTATAAGGGATTCTATGTTGCAATAGGCGCACAGGGGGGCAGAAAGCTTGGCGTGAATGGCGAGGATGCGGAAGGTGTCGAATTTGGCGTGGACTTCCTGCGTGAGAACGCGGTCCGCAATGGCGGCAAACTGCACGGTAAAGTAGTGGTCATCGGCGGTGGCAATGTCGCAGTGGATGTTGCTAGAACGGCGGTCAGAAGCGGTGCGGAAAGCGTCCAGATGTATTGTGTGGAGTCCCGCGATCTCATGCCCGCTGTAGGAGATGAAGTGCAAGAAGCCGAAAGCGAAGGCATCGTCGTCAACAACGACTGGGGTCCCCGAGAGATCATCACAAAGGATGGCAGGGTCTGCGGCATTGTCTTTAAGAAGTGCGTTTCCGTATTTGATGAAGAAAAGCGATTCAACCCGAAATATGACGAAAACGACATTGTCAAGGTGGAAGCAGACTACGTCATTACCGCAATCGGCCAGTCCGTACAGTGGGGCAATGTACTGGAGGGCAGCAATGTCGAACTAAACAGTAACATGACCGCAAAGGCGGATGGATTTACCTATCAGACAACGCAGCCCGACATCTTCGTGGGCGGCGACGTGTATACAGGGCCGAAGTTTGTCATCGATGCCATCGCAGCAGGTAAGCAGGGCGCTGAATCTATTCACAGATACGTCTGGGGGCACGACCTGGTACTGGGCAGAGACAGACGCGACTACAAGAGCATCGACAAGGATAATCTGGACATCGGCGAATACGATACGGCAAAGCGTCAGACTCCTGCTGCCGACAACTCCAAGAAGCTGACCAACTGGGACGACAGGATAACCTTGACCGAAGAGCAGGTCAAGATAGAAGCGAATCGCTGCCTCAGCTGCGGCGCGGCACATGTCGATCAGAACCAATGCATCGGCTGCGGTCTGTGCACTACCAGATGTAAGTTCGACGCGATCCACCTGATCAAGAAGTTTGATTCTACACCTGCCGGCTATGATAATCTGGGATCCGAGATCAAGAAAATGTTTCAGTATAGAAAAAAGTTGCAGGAAGAGCGCGAACAAAGTAATGAGGCATAATTATGCATGAAATTGGAACACTGCATGAGATTGCAAAAATCGCTTCGGAGGTTGCGGCAGAAAACCAGGTTGATCATGTAAAGTTTATTTCACTGGAGGTCGGTGAACTGACAGGCATGCTTCCCGTGTTTTTCGAGAAGTATTATTCGGTCATCGTGGAGGATTTCCCTGTGTTAGAAGGTTCCGAGTTAAAAATCCGCATGATCCCCGGCGAAGCGCTGTGTGATGATTGTCACACCATGTATAATATCATGAAAAACGAGGGAAAATGTCCTAGGTGCCAAAGCCGCTATAAAACTGTTCTCGGCGGAACTGAATTAGTGCTTAAAGAAATCGGCTGTTGACTATGTATGTGTATAGACGTACTTCGCAGCAAATACTATTTTGACTTATTTGACAATCGAGTCTAACATCAGGGAAGGCCACTTTGAAGAGGCGGTCTTTCCCGATAATTTCCAAGGAGGTAATAATGGAATCTGTCAGAATTATTGAAATAAAGGAAAGTGTCTTTGCTAATAATGACGCAGAGGCTGAGCGCATTCGTGGAGAACTGAAGAAAGATAAGACTTTCCTGCTGAATTTGATGTCTTCTCCCGGCTCCGGTAAGACTACCACACTGACCCGCACGATTGAACGGTTGAAGGGTGATCTGCGTATTGGCGTTATGGAGGCAGATATTGACTCTGATGTGGATGCATTGACGATTGCAAAGACTGGCGTCAAAGCTATTCAGCTGCACACCGGCGGCATGTGCCATCTGGATGCAGGCATGACTGAACAGGGCCTGAAGGAACTGGACACCAGCGATTTAGATCTTGCTATTCTGGAAAACGTTGGAAATTTGGTTTGCCCGGCGGAATTCGATACCGGCGCAGTGAAGAGCGCTATGATCCTGTCCGTGCCTGAAGGCCATGATAAGCCTCTTAAATATCCACTGATCTTCCAGGTTTGTGACGTATTGATCATCAACAAAATCGACGTTCTGCCGTACTTTGACTTCGATATGGAAAAGGTCGTAGAATACGCCCATATGCGGAATCCGAAGCTTAAGATCTTCCCTATTTCCGCCAAGACTGGCGAGGGTATCGAGGCGTGGGTTAACTGGCTGCGTACGCAAGTCAAAGAGTGGAATGCATAATAATATTATCAAATCGGTATTGAATATTTAATATACACTGCTCCAGTGGTCACGTACAGTAAATTAAAAGGGTCAGTCATAGAACATCATGAAATTACCGAGGCTGGTTACTAGGCAAAGACCCGCGTGAAAACGAAGGTAAGGGCGAAGGAATGGCTCAGATGTTCCAGATGATGAACCTGGCCCGTATGGAGACCGGTCACATGGCTTTGTCCTGTATCGTCAACGCGTTCGCAAATGCCCGCGATAATGCTAAGGAGAGGATTCAAGGCCGCCTGCTGACCAATCCCAAAGCTGGCCGTACAGCAATAATCAACCATGAAGATATTAAACGTACGTTAATGATGGGCAAAGCCCATATCGAAGCTATGCGAGCCATGATGTACCGTGTTTATCTGGCATTTGACCAGAGGCACCGTGATCCCGATCCAGAGATTAGAAAAGCAGCCAACGACCTGATCGAAATGACCACCCCGCTTTGCAAGGCGTATCCTTCTGATGAAGGCTGGTGGCTGATCGGTGAAGCTATTCAAACTTATGGCGGCTATGGCTACTGTTCAGAGTATCCCTGTGGCCAGATTGCTAATGACATGAAGATCTATTCCATATGGGAAGGGACCAACTTCATCCAGTCCATGGACCTGGTAGGCCGTAAGATGAACATGAAGGGCGGATCCCTATTCGGGGCCTGGGTACAGGAAATGGTCGATTTCTGTGAAGCCAATAAGGGCAATGAAACCTTAACCAAGGAATTCTCCAACCTGAGCAAAGCTCTAAATGCTTACAAGGAAATGCTCAAAGCTCTGGCTGGATATTCCAAAAGTAATATGAGTATGATTCCTTTATATTCTCGCCGGGTATTGACTGCTACTGCCCAGCTATTCTGTGGCCGCCAGATCCTTGATCAGGGAGTAGCAGCCGACAGGAGGGCTAAAGAAGTGGGACCAGAACACTACGACTACAACTTCTACACTGGTAAAGTGGCTACCGCTAAGTATTACCTGCGCAATGTTGTTCCTAATGTATGGGCTACTGCGGAGATAGTAATAGATGGTGATACCTCATCTATCGATGTTCCGATCGATGTTTTTGAATATTAGAATAAAAATCGACCAAACCCTCAATGGCCTCCGTTGCGAAACGGAGGCCTTTTTTCGCAGTAACGTTAGAAGGATCAGGCAAAACCCAGCAGGTTAAGTCCGGTCAATGGATCTAGGGTACGGATTGCTCCACTATCCAGCAGTTCCAGAAGAACGATTTCAACGACCAGGTATACCCGGGCATCCTTTCTTATACATCCGGTCCATGTTTCATCCCCCCTGCCCAACGATGCATGCAGGTGGATAACCGGCTCATTGTCTTCGGTAAAAACAGTAGCCACACCTAAAATTTCCCGGCCATCTTGGAATTCTTTCCATACCGGCTGCGGCGGTACAGTGCAGTTCTCAGGTCCAACCACCAAAGAACCGGCTTGTAAAGCGCCGATCATAAACATAATCCCTGATTGAATCTGCTCGACACGGAGCAGATTCTTTAATTCGGAAAGCAGATCATCTCCATGTTCTATTTTAGCTATAATAACCCTGCCGATTGATCCCTTCTGGTACTGCATAAAAGCTTTCCTCCTAATTAAATGCGTATATTTCATGTTAAGCTTATATTACCATTTTGCTGGTTTGCTGGTCTTTATATATTTGCTGCCAGCAAAAGGAATTTCCTGCGCGCAGGCGAATCATTGTACAATAAAGGATGGCAGCGATACGAACCGAGGTGAAAAAATGGCCATACGATATATTTTGGGTAGAAGCGGAAGCGGTAAAAGCCATCGGATTCTACAGGAAATAAAGCAAAGCTTGCAGGATGGCGGCGATGATTTGCTGATCCTGTTGGTTCCAGAACAATTTACCCTCCAATCAGAGCGGGATTTGCTCCAAAAATTAAACCTGCCCGGAATTATGCGGGTTGAGGTTTTAAGTTTTACCAGGTTGGCTCAGAGGGTTTTCAGCGAGGCAGGCGGGTTAACCCGAACCCTGCTTAATGAACAGGGCAAAAATATGGTTTTGAGAAAGATGATTGATGAAGTTTCCCGGAATCTAACCATTTATAAAAAGGCGGCTCAACAGGATGGTTTCGTACCCAAATTCGGTGAATTATTATCTGAGCTTAAGCAGCAGGATATTCTTCCCGCTCAGCTGCGTGCCAGTATGGAGGACGAGTCAGAGCTTATCATCAAACAAAAAATAAATGATATTGCTCTAATATACGAGCATTTTAACGAATACTTGGCCGGGCGCTACCTTGATACCGAAGATTTCTTCAACTTGTTTATTGAAAAGATAGAAGAAGCTAAGTTTCTAAAGAACACCAGAATATGGATGGATGGATTTACTACCTTCTCTCCTCAAAGCCTCAAAATAATCGAAAAAATAGTGCTTCTGACCCGGGAATTAACCATAAGTCTTACTTTGGATTATAAGAATAAAGTCCGGGATTGGGATTTGTTCAGCCTGTCCCGGCGCAGTTTACATAAAATACAAACAATGGCTAATGAACGCGATTTGTCTGAAGAAATTATCCATCTGGATAACAATGCAGCCGGAACCTATAAGAACCAGGAGATAATACACCTGGAGTCAGAACTCTACGCTTATCCCAGCAGGCTATACCATCCGGATGTCCAGGGTATAGAGCTGTTCGCAGCTGCAAACATCAACAGTGAGCTGGAATACGCTGCATCTCAAATCTTGATGTTGGTGCGGGACCGTGGCTGGCGCTGGAGAGATATTGCAGTGGTTTGCAATGATATGAATAATTATGGCAGTTTAATCAAAAGAGTTTTCAATGAATACTCAATCCCATGTTTCCTGGATGAAAAAAGGGACATAATGAACAACTCCATAATTAAGCTTATCTTATCCTCAATGGAAGTAATAAGAAGAGGATACCGCTATGAAGATGTATTTTCGTTATTAAAAACCGGTTTTAGCGGATTAGATAGTGATGAAGTTGAGAAAATGGAGAACTTCGTACTCCAGTACGGAATCCAGGGTCAGAGCTGGAAAGAAGATTTCTCAATAGATAATAAGGAATCATTGAAAGATCTCAACCACTGGCGGGAACAATTTATAATTCCGCTGCAAAAGCTGGAGAAAAAGTTAGCTGGCAAGCATCCTATAGCTGCCATAGTAAAAATGCACTACCAATACCTCATTGATATTGATGTTCAAGCCCGGTTGGAAGAATGGACAGAAAATATGAATGACCAGGGCCGCTTTGAAATAGTGCGCGAGAATACTCAGATATGGAATATTGTCCTTGATATCTTTGATCAGATGGTTGAGATACTCGGAGACCAGGAAGTCACTATTAAAGAATACCTGAGATTATTAGAGGCAGGATTTACTTCTCTGGAATTAGGTATTATCCCCACTACCATTGACCAGGTTTTGATCGGCAATATACAGAGATCAAAAAGTCATGATATATATGGACTTCTGGTAGTAGGTGTAAATGACGGAGTACTGCCATCCGGTCAGGAACAGGAAGGAATATTATCTGAAGCCGAGAAAGAGCTGCTCCTGGAGCGGGGGGTTGATCTGGGTTTTGAACGCAGCAACAAGTTCGCAGAAGAGCGGTTTCTAATCTATACGGCCTTGAGCAAACCCCTGGTGTATCTGGGGTTATCCTTTGCTATGGCAGATGGTGCCGGTAAAGCCATGCGCCCTTCCCTGTTAATAGACCGTTTGCAGAGACTGTATCCCGCCCTTGAAATAAACAGTGATGTGGTGAAGCATCGGGCTATTGAGCTGCATCAGATATCCAATCCATCCAGTTCCTATAAATACCTGGTTGAAAATTTGCGTCAGCAGGCGGACGGTAAGCCGATCCAAGACTTCTGGAAGGATGTTTACAGATGGTATAACAGTCAGGAATTCTGGCAGGAGAAACTAAACTCGGTACTTGAGGCCTTGTTTCACCATAACCAGGCCGGACTTATCGGTGCTGAAAATGCCAGGAAACTCTATTCGCTGCCTCTTCATTCAACTGTCTCCCGGGTAGAGCAATTTGTGAACTGTCCCTTTGCGCACTTTGTTCGCTACGGGTTAAAACCGCAGGAACGGAAAGTATTTGCGGTAGGAGCCCCGGACATAGGAGAACTCTTTCATAACTGCCTGCTCTCTTTTGCACTTAAACTCAGAGAGGACAACAAAAACTGGCGTGAATTGCAGCGGGCAGAGTGCGATCAAATTATGGATGGCATTATGGACCAACTGGTACCTCAGCATGGCCATGGTGTATTTGCCAGCACCCATCGCTACCAGTACCTGGTACAGCGCCTTAAGAGGATAAGCCGCAGGGCAGTATGGATTCTGACCGAGCATATACAGCGCGGCGAGTTCGAACCGCTGCAATATGAAGTTAGTTTTGGACCTGGCTGTCCTTTTCCGGCAATTGAAATTGAACTTGCGAATGGTGAAACATTTTATCTGGTGGGCCGAATTGATAGGGTCGATCTTCTGGAAAGTGAAGACGGAACTTATGTTAAGATAATTGATTATAAGTCTGGTAATCAGGACTTCAAATTATCGGATGTATATTACGGATTATCTCTGCAGCTGATGATTTATCTGCAGGCTGTTCTGGCCAGCGATAATCAGTTAAAGCGGGGGAAATTGAAGCCTGCAGGGGTATTTTACTTCAAAATAGATGATCCGCTTATTAATAATGAATCCGGAATAATTGAAAACATTGAGAAAGAGATTGCCAAAAAGCTCAAAATGAAGGGTTTGGTTTTAGAGGACACCCAATTGGTTCACCAATTGGATAGCAGCATAGACGGGAGTTCTGATATTATTCCAGTGGCTTTAACTATTGACGGAGGTTTTACCAAAAGCTCCTCAATCCTGCTTGAGGATGATCTGGGCGCTCTTATTAAGCATGTTGAAGGCTTACTGGCCAAAATTGGCAGTGAGATTATGAACGGCAAGATTAAAATTGAACCGGTTAAAAATGGACAGCATACGGCGTGTACATTTTGTTCTTATCGCTCTATCTGCCAGTTTGACAGACAGCTTGATGACAATAATTATAGAAATACCAGACCTTTGAAGAATGAAGAAGTAGTCACCAGAATCCAGAAGGAGGTACTTTCCATTGCGAGAGTGGACTAAAGAACAGAATGATGCCATTCAGGACCGGAATAATAACCTCCTGGTAGCGGCTGCCGCTGGTTCTGGAAAGACGGCGGTGCTGGTTGAGCGCATTATCCAATTGATTGTGAATGATAAAGTAGATATTGATAGAATGTTAATAGTAACCTTTACCCAGGCAGCAGCAGGAGAAATGCGGGAAAGAATCAGCTCGGCTCTGCTTACGGAACTGGAAAAGGATTGTGAAAACGATGAATATCTGAGATCCCAGATAAATCTGCTTAACAGAGCATCTATTAGTACCTTGCATGCCTTTTGTATGGATGTGGTTAAAAGATACTTTCATTTAATCGATATTGATCCTAATTTTCGAATCGGGGATACCACCGAAACAGCCATCATGAGGCTGGAAGCACTGGAAGAGCTTTTAGAGAATGAATATGAAAAGAACGCCTCTGAATTTATCAAGCTGGTAGAAATGTTCGGAGGAGGAAAAGATGACACCCCTCTGCATGACCTAATATTGCGTACTTATAATTTCATACAGAGTAAACCGGAGCCTTTATCCTGGCTGCAGGCTAGAGCAGGGGACTTTAAGCTGGAAGCAGAGGAATTTATCCGCTGTCCGTGGATACAGAGCCTCACACAGCAGCTGCAGATTGAGCTGTCCGGGGTAAGGGATATATTCTGTGAAGCTCTGAAAATTACGGATTATCCTGACGGGCCTGCTGCTTACCAGACAGCGCTCACCAAGGACCTGGAAACGGTGGGAAGGCTCATACAATCTCTCGAGGATGGACTCTTCGCATTTTACGAACAGTTAAGTCAGGTGCAGTATTCCCGTTTGCCGAGGACCAGCAAAGACACCAGCCCTATACTGCAGGAAGAAGTCAAGGGACTTCGCGATCAGGGGAAAAAAATAATAAAAGAAATTCAGTCAGCTATGTTATTCCAAAATCCAGAACAATTCCGCCGGGACTTGAACGAGCTGCATCCCAGCATTGAATATCTGTATGAATTAGTTAAAGCATTTACAGCCGGCTATCTGGAAAGGAAAGCCGATAAGGGAATAGTTGACTTTAATGACTTGGAACATTATGCACTGGATATTTTAAATGATCGGGAAGCAGCCGGCGAATACCGCCGCAAATACCAGTACATTTTTGTAGATGAGTACCAGGACAGTAACCTGGTTCAGGAAACTATATTAAATTTTATTAAAAGAGAAGATAATCTGTTTCTGGTAGGGGATGTTAAGCAGAGTATTTATCGCTTTCGACTGGCTGACCCGTCACTTTTTCTAGAAAAATATGAGGCGTTCCAAAATTCTAACGGCTCACCTGATCTGCGTATAGATTTAAGCACTAACTTTCGGAGCCGGGCAGAAATAATTCATGGGGTAAATGACATTTTTAGTCAGATAATGTCCCGGGATTTCGGCGATATTGAGTATGATGAGAAAGTATATTTATATCCAGGCTTAGAATGTCCCGCAGATATGAAGGAAGAGCTTTCAGAACCAGCCCTTGAACTTTTTTTGATAGATAAAAACTCAAACTCCCTCGTACTAAAAGATGAGACTGAGGAAGAGGAGGAAGAAGCGAGCGATATAGAAGTTGAGGCTCGAATTGCAGCGGCCCGCATAAGCGAATTGTACGGGCAGTCTTTCTATGACTCAAAGCAGGGATGTTATCGTCCTCTGGAATATAGGGATATGGTGGTGCTTATGCGAGCCACCCGGCAGCAAGCCGATGTATTTTTTGAAACCTTTGTTTCAGAAGGCATACCGGTCTATGCCGATGTAGACAGAGGTTATTTTCAGACCCTGGAAATCAACATCTTCATGAATCTTCTTAAACTGATAGACAATAAAAGGCAGGATATTCCTCTTTTAAGTGTCTTGCGTTCACCTATTGGCAAGTTTACCGTTGATGACTTGATAGCTGTCCGGGTAGGCAGTCACGCGGCCACCTACTATGAAGCAATACAGGATTACCTGGGAAATAATGAAGACGCTCTGCAGTCCAGGCTGCAAGAATTTATAGACAAATTAGATTCCTGGAAAGAAAAAGCCCGCTATACCAATATGGACGAGTTTATATGGCAGCTGCTTCTTGAAACCGGCTACTACTACTATGTGGGCGCAATGCCGGGGGGCCTGCAGCGCCAGGCTAATCTTAGAATTCTCCTGGACCGAGCCAAGCAGTTTCAGGCTACTTCTCTGAAGGGGCTGTTCCATTTCATCAAGTTTGTTGATAAACTTCAGGCGGGCAGCGGTGATATGGGAATGGCTAAGATTCTGGGTGAAAACGAAAATGTGGTTCGTATCATGAGCATTCATAAAAGTAAAGGCCTCGAGTTTCCGGTGGTAATTGCTGCAGGTTTGGGCAGGGGGTTCAACAATACCGACACCAGAGCTCCAGTGCTGTTCCACAAGGACCTGGGGATTGGGCCCTGTTACGTGAATCCTGAGCTGCGAATTACCCGGGATACTATAGCTCGTATAGCCTTGAAAAACTTGATTAAAATAGAAAATCTGGCTGAAGAAATGCGCATTCTTTATGTGGCCTGTACCCGTCCCCGGGATAAGCTGATCCTGATAGGCTCCCTGCGTGATCTTTCCCGCCGGGTTCAGAAATGGAGCAAAGCTGTAAGTCCTTTCCAGTTAGCTCGGGGTACATGTCATCTGGATTGGATTGGTCCGATTGTAATGCGCCACCCCGATGGAGCAAAACTTAGGGAACTGACTGAACTATACCTTAATGGTGAAGCTATACAGACATTTGATTATCACTGGCTGGTTAAAATTATCAGCCGTTCCGATACGAGTTTAAGAGAGCAGCAAGAGCAGGAAAACCTTAATTTTATGGAGATACTGCAGGAATATCAACTTTCCGGCCATTCCCCGGAGCGGGAAATAATATGGCAGAGATTGAACTGGCAATACCCTTTCGCGGAGGCGGTTAAGATCCCCTCCAAATTGTCGGTCAGTCAGATTAAGAACTTGCAGGCACGAGATTTGGACAGCCTGGGTATGAATACGACATCAATGACCAGGCAGCCTCGGTTCATGGAAACTGACACCGTTGAAAAAGGAACAAGGGCAATAACAGGCCCTGCTAAGGGAACCATCATGCACTTTGTAATGCAGCACTTGGATTTTGGCAGGGTTAGTTCAGAAGCGGAAATTGCTGAGCAGATAGAAGAAATGGTGAAGAAAGAACTTCTCCGGAAGGAAGAAGCAGCGGCTGTAGATATAACCAGAGTATTGAAATATTTCTGGTCTGATCTTGGGCAGCGGGTTCTACGGGCCCCCAAGGTATATCGTGAGGTTCCCTTTAACCTTATCTGTAAAGCTGCCACGATTTTTGCAGGTTTGGATAACAGCAGCGAAGAACTCCTGCTGCAGGGAGTTATTGACCTTTATTTCCGGGAAGGTGAGGAACTGGTTCTGATTGATTATAAGACTGACCGGATTACCCCGAACAACCGGGACGAGCTTATTGAGAAATACCGCATTCAGGTAGAACTCTACAAAACAGCTTTGGAAAAAATTCAGGGTCAACAGGTAAAGGAAAGTTACCTCTACCTCTTCGACTGCGATGAAGCGGTAGAATGTGGCTATTATAAAATACCACTTTATATGGATAAAACCTCCGAGCTTAAATATTAAGGAGAAATACATATGAAATTAATGCATTTATCTGATCTGCATATTGGCAAACGCGTAAACGAATTCAATTTGATGGAAGATCAAAGACACATATTACACCAAATAGTGCAAATTGCTGACGAAATTAAGCCAGACGGAATTATCATTGCAGGAGATGTTTACGATAAGTCAATGCCTGCAGCGGAGACAGTGGAATTATTTGACGAATTCCTGACTCTTATTGCCCAGCGTAGTATGCCTTGTTTTGTCATCAGCGGAAATCATGACTCTCCTGAAAGGATCGCCTTTGGCGCTAGAATTATGGCAGGACAACGTATCCATATGTCCCGGGTATTCGATGGAACAATGACTCCAATAGTACTAGAGGACGAAATTGGTGAATTAAATATCTATATGCTGCCTTTTATTAAGCCAGCCCATGTTCGCAGATTCTACCCTGATGAAGCTGTTGACAGCTTTGAGGAAGCCATCAGGACCGTTATAAATAATATTACTGTAGATAATTCTAAGCGAAATGTTCTGGTAGCACACCAGTTTATTACCGGTACTGGCATTGAACCGGAAAGATGCGAATCAGAAAGCATATCGGTTGGCGGAATTGATAACATTGATGTTACAGTATTTGATTGCTTTGACTACGTAGCCCTGGGCCACCTGCATGGTCCGCAATTTATAGAAAGGGATACTGTGCGCTATGCAGGTTCCCCGATGAAATATTCGTTTTCAGAGGCCAAACATAATAAGTCGGTAACCGTGGTAGAGTTTGGTAAAAAGGGAGAAATAAAAATAGATACAATTTCCCTGGTGCCTTTAAGAGATATGCGCGAAATCAAAGGGCCAATCGAAAGATTGCTATCGCCTGAGACCTATGTGGGAACTAATACAGATGACTATATGCACATAACGTTGACCAATGAAGAGGATATTATGGATGCTATCGGTAAGCTTCATACGGTTTATCCAAATGTAATGCGACTGGATTACGATAACAAACGGATTAAATCAATCAATGCAAACACGGGAGCAGTAGACGTAGCCCAGAAAACACATGTACAACTCTTTAAGGAATTCTATTTACTTCAGAACAATGTGGAAATGGATGATGAAAAATTAACTATTGCTGTTGAAATGCTTGAGATGCTGGGAGGGAATTAATCATGAAACCAGTCAAGCTTACCATGTGTGCCTTTGGCCCCTATGCAGGCAAGGTAGAAGTGTCTCTCGCTGACTTTGGGGATAGTGGATTATATCTTATTACGGGAGATACCGGTGCCGGTAAGACAACGATTTTCGATGCAATTACATTTGCCCTTTATGGGGAAGCTAGTGGAACGAACCGTGATAGTTCTATGCTGCGCAGCGACTTTGCGGCCCCAGATGTAAAGACTTTTGTAGAACTGGAATTTCTGTATCGCGATAGACTTTATAAAGTGGAGCGCAACCCCAAATATGAACGGGCCAAAAAAAGCGGAGAAGGTACTACAACTGAAAACGCTAATGCAACTTTAACATGGCCAGATGGTTCAGTAAAAACCGGAAGTACTGCTGTTGCCGAGGCTATAAAGGAGCTTATAGGCATTGATAAAAATCAATTTTCGCAAATTGCAATGATCGCCCAGGGAGATTTTTTAAAGTTACTGCTTGCAAGTACCGACGAACGTGGAAAAATATTCCGTAAAATCTTCAATACGAGCATTTATCAGCAATTTCAAAATGAGCTAAAGAACCAAGCTAACAGCCTAAAAGGACAGTATGAAGATCTGCGAAAAAGCGTATTGCAGTATGCAGGTGAAGTTTCATGTAATGAAGGTCATTCAGCATATTTGGAATTGAAAGATATAAAAAAGTCCAACAACATACATTCATTAGAGAAATTACTGGCCTGTTTAGGCGTTTTAATTGAAGAAGATACTAAAGCCGAAGCAGACGAAAAACTAGCTGGAGAAAATCTTCAAGACAGAATTGCTAAGCTAACCGCGGAAATTGCGACCGCCGCAAGCAACAATACCAGGCTGGATAAGCTGGCTAAGTCCCAAGAAAGGTTGAGTGCACTAGAAGAGCGCCAAAAAGAATATGAAGACAAGAGCAGCAAGCTAATATCTGCACAAAGTGCCCTATTTCATGTAAAACCAATAGCAGACGAAATAGAGAGGGCTAAGAAATTATACGCAGAACTAAAAGATGGAATTGAACATCAAAATGCAACTTTATGTGCTAAAGCTCCAGAATTAGAAAAATTGGATGAGTTGTATCAAGCTGAAAAAAATAAAGATCCGGAGCGGGAAGCCATTTCAGGGGAAATAACGTCTGCTGAGCATGGATTATTAGTTTACGAGGAACTAGAAGAATTGCAGAAGAATACAGATATAACTGCAAAAAGCTTAGAAAAAATAATTGTGGCAATTAAGTTGAAACAGAGCCAAAAAGAAAAGCTGGAAAATGAGAAAGAAAAACTCAAAAAAGAACTCATAGATTTAATAGATGTTGGTGTGGAAGCCGAACGTGCCAAAAAGCAAGAAGAAGACGCCAAAAATTTGGTTGCCAAGCTGGTGCAGCTTAAGAGAGATTTACTACTTTTAGAAAAGGATAATGTGGCATTAGCATCTGCACAATCAAAGTATATAAAAGCTCAGTCAGAGAGCACTGCCAAAACATCGGAATATGAAAAACTGGAAAAAGCCTTTCTGGATGAACAGGCAGGCATTATGGCATCCAAGCTATTAGAAGGTCAGCCCTGCCCGGTATGTGGTTCAACAATTCATCCTGACTTGGCAGTTATGGCTGTTGATGCTCCTACAGAGATGGAATTGAAGCAAGCTAAAGAGGATGCCGACAATGCCCGAGAGAAGGCTCAACAGTGTAGTGAAAATGCAAACACCATCAAAGTTAAGCTGGAAACAGCAAAAGAGGCGTTTATTACCTTGGCCCAGCCATTGTTGGGAAGTACTGTTTTTGCAGATATACCTATCCTATTGGGTACTGAAACCGAAAAGGCCAAGGCTAATATGGAGAAATGCTCAGAAACACTGGGTGATCTAGATGCAAAAATCAATCGTAAAAAAGAATGTGAGAAAAAAATAGCTGAGATTGAACCTGTCATAAAGCAAATGGCAGATAAAATATTAGATTTAGAAAATGAAGCGGGTAATTTAAGGATCACCCAGGGGAGCTTTGCTGCTCAGATTACGAACATTAAGAGCAAGCTTGCCTTCGCTGGTAGAGAAGAAGCCGAAGCCGATATCGAACTGAAACGTAAAAAATTATCGATTATGAAGTCTGCTTTAGCATCTGCTGAAAAAAAGTTCATCGATTGCAAAAGTGATATATCAAGTGCTAACGCGGTACTTTTAGATCTTTCCGGCAGGCTTGAAACAGCGAAAACAGATTTAAGAACTGTACAAAATAAATTCACAACCGTTTTGCGTGAACGAGATTTTGCTGACCAAGAGCATTTCAAAAGGCTGCTGATGAACGAGGAAGAAATAAAGGTATTAAAATACGATGTTGATTACTATTATGACCAATTAAAGGAAACTAGAGCCGATATATTAACTCTTAGTGAAGAAACAAAAGATACCGAATATGTAGATATTGCTGCCAATCAGAAAAAGAAAATAGATCTAGTGGGAGAGAAAAACAAATCAGAAGAGAAGCGTCTTGCAGTTTATAGTCGGTTGGATACAAATAAGCGTCTCCAAAATACTATTGAATCTAAACAAAGTGAAATGAAAGCAATTGAAGAAAAATATCTTTGTATGAGAAACCTTTCAGATACCGCAAACGGTGATCTAAGCGGCAAACAAAAGCTCGCGTTTGAGCAATTCGTCCAGGCAACGTACTTCAACCAAATTATAGCAGAGGCAAATAAGAGATTCTCTTACATGACTCAAGGCCGGTTTGAACTTGTCCGTAAAGTGGATCCAGGTAACTTAAGGAGTCAGACTGGGTTGGAACTTGACGTCATAGATAATTACACCGGCAAAAGCCGTAGTGTTAAAACCCTGTCCGGGGGCGAATCTTTCAAAGCTTCTCTTAGCATGGCTTTAGGGTTATCGGATATGATCCAGAGCTACGCAGGGGGTATTCAGCTTGATACCATATTTGTGGACGAAGGCTTTGGTGCCCTGGACTCTGAATCGCTGAGTCAGGCCATTGCAGTTCTCGGTGATTTGACGAGCGGCAACCGAATGGTGGGGATAATTTCTCATGTAAGCGAGCTCAAAGAGCACATCGATAAGCAGCTAGTAGTTAAAAAGAACGTCTGCGGCAGCGAAATCAGTTTGGTCATATAAAGACACTGGCGTGCAAGTGGGTGCAAGTGGGGACTGCAAGTGGGGACTGCAAGTGGGGACGGTTCTTGCTTGCATTATGTTAGGATGGTTATTGCCCTGAATAATATCAAATGGTATTATTAACCAAAAAAAGGATGATATCTTCGATGCCAAGAGTTCAAAGAAAAAAAGGCGAGTTTTCCAATTATCATATAATACAGCGTGGTAACGAAAGAAAGAAGATATTTATAGTAGATAACGATAAGACCAGGTTTTTGGAAACTCTTGCGCGCGCTAGGGAAAAATACGATTTCCTGGTCTATTCTTATTGTTTAATGGACAATCATGTTCACTTACTTGTAAATGACAATGGTAATGATATATCAAGGCTGATGAAGAGCATTAATGTTAGCTATGTAGCCTATTTTAATCGTACTTATCATAGGAGCGGGCATCTATTTCAAGACCGATTTAGAAGCGAATTAATTGAGGACGACAGTTACTTTCTGGAGGTAAGCCGCTATATCCATAACAATCCCATTAAAGCTGGTATAGTCAAAAATCCGAATGAATATAAGTGGAGCAGTTATAGCAATTATATGGGGGAAATAAATGATACCTATGGACTATTAAATACCAGCAAGATATTAACTTGCTTTTCAGAGAATCGCAAGCAGGCAGTAACCGAATATAGCCAGTTTAGTTGCAATGAAACAAACAAAAACTTTCTAGATATAGAAGAAGAATTGCAGGGATGGGAACAAGAGAACCATGCATATATCGAGGGTATTATAGAGGCAAAAGCCAGGATACAAACAATTTTGAAGCAAGAAAACATGGCTGTCGAAGAAATGTTGAAAGACAAACAGCTTCGAAATAAACTAATCAAGGAAATAAGGAAGCATTCATCTATCAGTTTGAAAGAGCTGGGCGATCTGTTCGGGGGTATAAGCGAGTCTCAAATAAGCAGGATTATTAGTAAATAATGCAAGCAAGAACCGTCCCCACTTGCGGGGGATAAAAGGGGCATATAAGTAATAGACATGTATTAAGGGGAGATGGCGATGAACGAACAGGAAATTAAGAGCACATTGGCTAAGATGGAGTCATGTCTGATGATGACATGTGAAGGATGTGCTATGCCTGATATGATGAAACCTTTAATTAATAAGCTTAAGAAACTGCTCGAAAGTGAGGCCAACAGCCAAACGGGAAAAACAGTATAGCTTCCTGTCTCAGCAGTTATACTAAAGACAACGAATCGTCTTTATTGAGACAGAATAACCAGGGTGATACTTTGAGAATTAGATTTGGTTATGTAGCAATGTCAACCATTCTGGAAGATTGTTCGCCGTCGAAGACAATCACTGCAGCTAATTTAAGCAAAATACCAACCGGGGAAGCCAAGATTTATAAGCTGACATCTCTAGCGAAAACTAATATTAAGAATACCCAAAGACTCTTTTTTCATAATCAAGCTCACCATATAAAAGTATTTCGTATAACTTCCAAAATAATACCGCTGGCAACCCACCCAATCGCGCAAGACTGGGATTGGTTAATGCTGGTCGGAAAAGAACTAGAGTCCTTGGGTCTTTACGCCAAGGAAAATAATTTTAGGATTAGTGCCCATCCAGGCCATTACACTTTGATCAACTCACCTAAAGAAGAAGTTCTTGCCGCATCTATTAAGGATTTAGAATACCATCACCAGGTATTCGAACGTATGGGACTGGATTCATCTGCAAAACTGGTTATGCATGTGGGAGGCTGCTATGCTAATAAGGAGAACTCCATCCGGAAATTCATATCGAATTATAATCAACTTCCAACCCATCTTAAGAATAGAATAATACTTGAAAATGATGATAAAATCTATACAACCAGAGATGTACTCAGCATCTGTCAACATTTAGGTATTCCTATGGTATTAGATATACATCATCACTGGTGCAACAACAATAACGAAGATTTAAATAAATATCTGCCAGCCATTTTCGATACCTGGAAAAACGAAACCCTGCCGCCTAAAATTCACGTTTCCAGTCCCAAAGATGCTAAAAACTTTCGAAGTCATGCTGATAATATAGATATAGGATTTTTCCTGGAATTTCTTGAAAAAGCTAAAAAACTAAATAAAGACTTTGACGTTATGATCGAGGCTAAAAAAAAGGATGCTGCACTTTTCAGACTAATAAAAGATATTAAAGAAATGTCCCAGGTGAACTTTACAGATGATGCGACAATTGAGTTTTAAAAAATCTGGTATTTCTGCCAGAATAACAAGCCGCCAACTATGGTGGTTTTTATTTTTTTATTTATTAAAGAAGTTATGTCTTATCGAATTCGGGCTGAAATAGTAAAAAATGACTGACATGCAACCTTTCGACAACATGAGACAGTAAGAATTAGCTATTATTATAAAGGTGACAGATTATGCCATAAGGAGGCTAAAATGGAAAAAGAAAAGGATACAGACTTAAATATTGAGTTATTGATGAGCAATATTAGTTTAGAACATAATCAAATAAATGCTCTTCTGAGTTTGCTGCCCATAGGTATTTCTATTGCTTCCGATATCTCATGTTGTAAAATCAGGCATAATCCTATTGCAGCCAAATTCCTGCGGATACCTGAATGGCATATATTATCATTCTCAGCAGATAACCCAATACCGTTCAAAATATTACGCCACGGCAAAAAATTATCCCCGGAGGAAATGCCTGTACAGCGTGCCGCCTGGTATGGAGAGGTTATTACAGGAGATGAACTTGAATTTATTTGGGAAGATGGGACCCGTAAGACATCTCTGTGGAACGCTAAACCGATTTACGGGGATAAAGGAATTGTTACAGGAGCAATTGCGGTATTTGAGGATATTACTACTAGGACTAAAATGGAGAACGATCTTAAAGCATTCCAGCAGCACCTCAGTGAATTGGTTGAAGAACGTACCGAACAATTAGAGAGAACCAAGCAGGACCTTAATCAAGAGATTGAAGGTCATATTAAAACTGAACAAGCTTTAAGCCTATCACAAATTCAAGTTTCTAAGGTTTTTCGATTTTGTCCAGATGTAATTACAATCTCTACTCTAAAAGAGGGGCGTTACGTTAAAATAAATGATGCTTATATGAAATTGATCGGTTATGAACTACATGAGGTTATAGGACATACTATTGAAGAGATAGGCCTGTGGGCTTTTCCTTCAGAGCGGGACATGATGCTGCAGCAAATTAAAGAGCAGGGAAACACTCGGAATTTTGAAGGTCACCTACGTATCAAATCTGGAGAAGTTCGGATTTTTCTCATTTCAGGAGAGATAATTGATATAGACGGTGAAGAGCATCTTCTGTGTGTATCTAAAGACATCACTGAACGCAAAAGAATGCAAGAAAAATTACGTTTATCAGAGGAACGTTTCTCCAAAGCTTTTAAATCCAGTCCATATCCGATGTGTATTACCAGCCTTGAGGAAGGACGATTAATTGATATTAATGATACCTATTGCTTTACAACTGGTTATAGTCCAGAAGAGCTGATAGGTCGAACGATAATTCAGCTTGGATTGTGGGTGAACCGTGCTGACGGTTGCCAGGTTAAAAATAAGATTAAACAAAACGAATCGGTTAGTAACCTGGAAATTCTTTTTCGTACGAAATCTGGAGAGCAGCGTTTGGGATTATATTCTGCAGAAAGACTTGATATTAATGGTGAACCATGTCTGCTCAATATTGTTAAAGATATAACTGAAAACAAAAAATTAGAAATAGAAATGACCCGGCTTGACAGGCTTAATCTGGTGGGAGAAATGGCAGCCAGTATCGGTCATGAAATCAGAAATCCGATGACCACCGTACGCGGTTATCTGCAGATTCTAAGGGAAAATAAAGATTACATTCAGGAGATTGATTATTTTGATTTAATGATTGAAGAGCTTGATACGGCCAATTCAATAATAACCGAGTTCCTTTCTCTGGCTAATAACAAGATGGTGGAACTTAAACCGGGAAACTTAAATACAGTAATTAATAAATTATTACCGCTGGCTCAGGCTAATGCTATGATTAAGGATCAGTATATAAAGGTAGAATTAAATGATCTGCCTGAACTGTTGATTGATGAGAAAGAGATGCGGCAGCTGATACTTAATCTGGTTTGTAATGGCCTGGAAGCTATGTCTTTGTCAGGTAGTATAACTATTAGAACATATGTAGAAAAGGGAAAAGTGGTACTAGCGGTTCAGGATCAAGGTCATGGGATAGATCAGGCATTATTGGATAAGCTGGGAACCCCCTTTTTTACCACTAAAGAAACAGGGACAGGATTGGGTCTGGCCGTATGCTATAGAATAGCCGGGCGGCACAATGCTAAGATCAGCATAGATACTAGTTCGGCCGGTACTACCTTTTATGTTAGGTTTCCCAAAATTGCAGGATGCTGCTGCATCGAACAAGTCTAAGAAGAAGTAATAACCATCGATACCTTAGAAATCTAAATAGACCAAATTATTTCTGCGGTTAGTATAATAATAATAATATCTCTCCAAGATACTCATAAAGCCATCGAGATATTAATAAATTGGAGAAGATATTCTATGACAGAAATTGTAGTTCGAACATTCCCTCAAAGACTTACGGATCTCTATACCCTCATTCGAGTTTTTCCTGTATTATCGTGGGGCATCTCCTCCAGCCTTGTGGGATTAGGCTTTTCCTATGCTGTTAATAACAGAATCCGCTGGATGGATTACGGTCTGATTATCCTGCTGATAATTCTGGTTCACGGGGTGGTTTCACACGCTTTTAATGACCGGGAGGATTGGTTATCCGGTACCGACCAGCTAAGTCCAGGAATACTCTCCGGGGGCTCAGGAGTTATTCTTAATAAACAGTATCGTATCGAAGAATTATCGTGGATTGGTAAAGCTGCCTTACTGCTCGCATTTAGTGAGGCTTTCTATTTTCTGTGGCGGGTTGGACCGCCTTTTCTAATAATATTAGCGGTTGCCGTCTGGTCGGCAATTGCTTACAGCTGTGCCCCTTTTAGACTTGCCTATCATCCCCTTACTGGAGAATGGCTCTGTGCTGTTCCCGCTGTATTCACATGCGCAGCAGGCACCTTTTATGTTCTCACCGGGACTCTTCAGCCAGTAGTATTGATTGCCGGAATAATCCACGCCTTGCTGGCCATTGGTCTCCTAATGCACCATCATATAAGTGATATAAGCAGCGATCTTCAGGCTGTTCCTCCTAAATTAACTACTGTAGCTCTAGTGGGAATCACACTGGGGACGAGAAAAACGCCCTTGGTTGAGTTGGTCTATTTTCTGTTAGCCTTGTTAATGGCAGTGGTAGGAGGTATCTTTTTTCATCCGGTATTCTGGATTACTGTCCCGGCGGCATTGGGTTGTATGGGAGCAGCCCTTACCACTCTCCCGGAAGACATTATGAGCATTACTAACAAAGAATATTTACTATACTGGTTGATAATTGGTGACGCTGTCACAAAAGCCTTTCTGTTGTTTTACTGGCCAGGATAAAGTTTAAACAAACAAACGCAGCCAGGGCATCAAATCGCTCATTAAACAAACTTCAAAATATAACCAGCATTAAAAGGAGAGAAATATTTAATATTTCTCTCCTTTATACTTCCTAATAAGAGATTGAGGATGAGGTTGCATGCCCCTTGCTCCTTTTATTATTAGGGCAAAACTCGAAATATGAGAGATGTAGCTTTGTGAAATTTATGGCACGTTGTTTGCGTGTATTATTTTGTCCATGTAGAGATATACATGTTAATAAGCAATAAAGGTGGTTATATGTATGTTTCTTAGAGTAATAAACAACAATTAATTCGATATCGAATCTAACTAGAGTGGGGGAGAAGAATATGGATAGTCCGGACTTGCAAAGTCTTATAAAGTATCCTGAATTTTCTAATTTCCACATCTCAGAGAATGAATGTGTCGATACGCTGAGTACAAACAAAAAGTTTTGTTCAAGAGAGGATTTTAAGCAGGTTATTGCCAATTCATATGATGCTATATTTGTTATTGACGGGGCGGGTAATGTCATTTTATGTAATCCTTCTACGGGGAATCTGCTGGATGTGGATTCCCAGAAACTTATAGGGAAAAACGTTAAAGACTTAGTGAAAAGTGGCTTATATGGTCCGTCAATAGCTATGGAAACAGTAGAAAAACGTACTGTGGTAACAGGGCTGATGAAAAATAGGCATGGAGCTAACATAATGTGTACTGGAACGCCTATTTTTAATGAAAATAACGAGGTTAGTATGGTTATTGTTAATTCACGACATCATGACATAATCCAAAAGTACCTTGAAGCTTTAGATAATCAAAAAAGGAATGCCGATCGATATAAAGGGGCGGCTGCTTATTTAAATTATAAAAATTTAGACCCTTATCAGGTGGAGGCCAAAAGTAAAAAAATGATAGATATTCTTGCTAATAGTACCCGGATTGCAAAATCGGATAGCACCGTAATGTTATCTGGTGAGTCTGGCAGCGGTAAGGAAATAGTGGCCAAGTTTATTCATCGCCACAGCCTGCGGGCGAAAGAACCATTTATCCCGGTTAACTGCGCGGCTATTCCCTCAGAGTTGTTGGAGTCTGAATTTTTTGGATATGTATCAGGAGCTTTTACCGGAGCAAGCTCCAAAGGAAAACCAGGAATATTTGAGATCGCCCATAAAGGAACTCTGTTTCTGGATGAAATAGGGGAATTGCCTCTAGCCATGCAGTCCAAACTTCTGCGGGTAATAGAAACAGGGCAAGTGCAAAGGTTGGGCAGTACCACCGTTTGTCAGACCGATACCAGGCTAATTGCTGCTACTAATAGAGACCTGCAGGGGATGATAGACGAAAAATTATTTAGAAGTGATTTGTATTACCGTCTTAACGTAATTCCGATACATTTGCCACCATTACGGGAACGACCGGAAGATATTATGGTTTTAGCAGAAAAATTCCTAAAGGAGTTTAATCGAAAATATTCCTATGAGAAAGAGTTTACCCCACAAACCATTCGAGCTCTCCTGGACTATAGTTGGCCAGGGAATGTGAGGGAATTAAGAAACGTTGTTGAGAGGATGGTTGTATGCTCACCCGGCAACCACCTGGACTTTGAGAATGATGCTTTAATTAATAAGCGTATGATGCCTAGCAATGACATTCCTTATTTACCAATAGCACCTAAATCATACAGCGGAACCCTAAAAGATACATTGAAAGCGGTTGAGGAAGAGTATATTAGTCAGGTTCTGGCGGAATGCAACGGCCATATAGGAGAAGCTGCACAGCGGCTGGGAATTCATCGGACCATGCTGTACCGGAAGACGAAATCGAAACCTTAGTTTTGTAGTAAAACAGATACATGGTACCAGAAATACTACTGGATATGTAGACTTTTAGATACTATGCAGAAGTTAAATATGAAAAATATAATATCGGATAAATTGTTTGCGAGCCCGTATTCACAAAAAGTCAGTGAATACGGGCTTCCTTTTTGGTGTTCCCGTAAACTTCCTTCAATCTTCAAACTTTGGCATGAACTTTGCAACTTATATAATGCGAGACAACTAAAATTAAAAATTATAGTAGAGGGGGGTATAAAAGAATCGGATTAATTCAATGCGTACGGAATGAATTGATTTATGTGAAGACGAAA
>Ga0209639_1000099_pt1 | contig 137892 bp, 98 predicted proteins | sample EPASupsiteHSE605_FD_187268 | JGI IMG/M metagenome (GOLD analysis project Ga0209639, IMG submission 187268) | Bioremediated contaminated groundwater from EPA Superfund site, New Mexico - Sample HSE6-05 (SPAdes) (version 2) | ecosystem: Environmental > Aquatic > Deep subsurface > Groundwater >...
CATCAAACAGGTATTGTTCACAAAGGTCCCGGTGAACGCTTTGATTATTATGTCAAAGAAAACTATGTGTTGGAACCAAAGCACTTCTTCTCTGGTAAGATGGGCTTCAAGAGGGACTTCAAATAGAACCTTATAAAGGATTCAAATGGCTAAATTCCTATTTTTTATAAGTAAACACGATAATAATGTAGATATATAAATTGGTCATCAACAAAATACTAAAATGAATCCTGATGTAACTGTTTTTATTGTCGAATATTATGAAATGATACAAAATCAAATTTCTGATATTGGGAACGCCTATGCTGAGGGAGCAAAAATGGTCATTTTTGAAAAAAATAATCCAATAAAGTCAATTGCATCTAATTTCTATAGATATATACCACAAGGAAAGCGCAAAATTATTAAATATTCTGGAGACACTGTAAACAATCAATTATATATACATGTACAATCTATTGTTGAACAACCATACAATAATCAAAAAATTGATGAAGCATTTATTTGCATTTTAACCGAAACATCAATAATGATTTTGTACCATTCAATGCATATGCTTCCCTTGCTTGAGCCAATATCACAACTCCCTCCTCCTCCACTCCAAAAAGTTGTAGTTAAAGCACCACCTCCTCCTCCAAAAGTAATCCAGCAGCCCGTTGAAGTCGATACACCCGAAAAAATTGACCAGTCTTGCGCTACATTGGTTACTAATATGCCTTTCCAAGTACCACCAAAAGAATTCTTACCAATACTGCAGCCATTTGGACAGATAACACATTATTGTCAGAATAAAGGGCAACTTTTGGTTCAGTTTTCAAAAAAGCCCGAAATGTACGATTCTTTGACTCTCACATCAGTTGAATGGAACGGAAGAAATGTAAATGTGAGAAGGTGTCCTAAAGAGCTGAAATGGGGACCCCAAGAGAATAAACGATAAAATAAAGTACAAACCACCTTTTGTAAACCACTAAAATCTAATGTCAACAGGATCTTATGATGACAGTTTCATCCTTTCTTCGCACATTAAGCTGGTGAATCACAAAGTAACTGTTTTAAACGAGAAACTTCTTAATGCGGATGTTGTTAAATCCATGTTTTCGACACCAGAAGGGCTGAAGTTTGCCCAGTTTATGAATAAGAAACTTGATGTCCTCTTTAATACACCAGAGCAAATTACTCTTGCCAAAGAACATCTTCAGATAGTTGATACTTTTGTTGTGTCTAATCTTGGTTTGTTGCAAGATTTGGATTATATTGTGAATTGGATAAAGAATGCAACCATACATCTTTCTAATGCTGTTGCCAAGAAGATTGTTTTAGATGTTAACTGGGGGCTTATCACAACCCTTCCAATATGCAAAATCTTTGTAACTTTATGCCAGATTCCTCTTTCATTTAATCATCATGCTTCAAGAATGATGAATTTTTGGTCCTATTATCGTGTTTCATCTCATCGCGGAACAGTTCCAATGATTTCCAGCGAAGAAGCAGTAACAGCATTTGTTAATGCTGTAAGCAACAGTCCATTGGAGTATGTTGCTGAATTAGCTCAACCAATCCAAGAACCTTTAAGAGTGCTTCTTTTAGAATTAACTCCAATTTTAAATTCTTTGTTCGGTCAGTACTGCACATTTGATTGGGGACAGTATTGTATTATGGATGACGAGTTTATCGGAGAAAAACCAGGACCTGTGCCTTATCAGCATTCTATTCTTAGGTATTCGAGTGTTTTTGTTCAAACAGCTTTTTACTTTTTAATGGTTTTTACCAGTTATGTCATTACCAACCCACAGTTTGCTGGCCTCACATCAGGAATTTTAAGTGAAGTTGATACTGTACTTCTTTTGGGAGGGGTTTCAATGTCATTCAATAACCTGAACAGTTTATCGAAGAAGCACTCATATTCATATGCAATCATGGCTACAATCGAAAAAGATTTGGAAAACAAGAAAAAAATCGGACATTCAATTCGAATTAAGCATCTCAGACATTTACTTCAAGGGTTTATCGATCACTATGCTTATTGTGAAGCTACATTATGGATGTATGCTGAAGAAATTCTTGCTCTTGTTGGTTTTTCATTTTATGAGATATGTGTTTGCATGGGAATCGAAGAGTGCAGAGCCAGTGTTATTGAACTCCTCTCCACTGTTTGTGAGTTTTTGAGTTTGTTTGCAAAACGATCTCGTTTTATACAAAGGAATTACTTGTTCAATCTTGCTACACAAGATTACCAATACCTTGATGAATTAATGAGAATATATGGTAGAGTATCTGATAATGATTTGGCACCTGCAATCAGCTCAATAAGTCTAATTTTGGAAGCCATTCAATCTGTTGATTTGGATCAATTTGATTCAGGAGTATCATATGACTTTTCTGGATTATATTTAACGCATGGAAGGATTATTCACGAAATATTTAGCAAAATCAAGCCCTCAGATTCAACATTAATGCTCTCTCCTCTATTATTACAAATAATGACAGTCCGTAGGCATGCAGAATTATGTGAATGCCCAGAGAAAATATTCTTGGCATCATGTCCAATAGATGAACTTGTGAGATTCAATAGCATATTTACTGCTCAATTCAAAACAGTCAATCTTCCAATTGCTGCATGTAGGACATTTGTTGAATGTTTCAGATATTTTCCTGTTAATACTCAAACAGATGAAGTGTTCACAAAGTGTTATAATGAGTTTCTGAATCGCTTATTAAATGCGTTAATTGAGCCCACATCCATTGCATCAAAGAATACCCAAATTGGCCGACAAAAAGCATACGATGATGGATTCAAAACAATTGGATTTTTACCAATTGTTGATAATAATAATCACAAGACATATAAAATTGAATCTAATCAAGTTTCTAAAATATCCGATGCTATGGCATTTATGTCTCAAATTCCCGAGCATTATTACCATGGATCAAAGAGCAAAGACTTCAAGAATGAATTCCGAACCAAATTCATTGAAATGGTCAGAAAGAAGATTAATGATGAAGAGCAGAATCCATTGATTGTTTCATCAACTCTCACTGTAATGAGCCAAATTTTACCAATAACATTCGACTGCCTTAACCAAGATATTATTCCATTCCTTCTTGATGTAATCAGGAGTAATACATCCAAATTTAACCGTATGGATATTAATACCAAAGCCGAAATCTTATCTACAGGCTCTCAGTCATTCCAGTCTGAAGGGTTTGTTGGTTCTTACATGGATCTCCTTGATAAATTTATGTCTGAAGATTATCTTCGTTCAACATATGAGCCATTCGGCATGAGATTTGTTGGAGATGCATCAAGGAAGCATCCATTTGAACTAATTTTTTCTCAACAACCAATTCAAGATTTAGTTTCCATATTTGGCCCAGATACAGCTGTGGCCATGGAAAGTGTGATTCTCAAATATGCATCTGATGCTTTCAGTAATATTATTAGAGTATTTCAGGCAAATCGTGCCAAAATCGAACCCTGGTGTAATCAATTCAAGCAGAAGCATAAGCTTAGTAAGGAGTATAATACATTCCCTGATATTCAAGCAGCTGCTAATGGATTACTCACATTAGGTGTATCAACTTCATTGATTAATATGATAAAGGGTTCTTTAAGTTCAATAACCAAAGAACTATTCCCCGGATTGTCAGATGTATTTAATTCTGCTTTGGCAAGAATGGGCAAAAAACTTGGCAAAAAAGATGGAATGATCACAGAAATCCTTGGAATAAAGGGACCATCATACTTCCTCAAAGAGAGAGCGAAGGGTCTTGTCAAAGAACAACTACCTTCTGAGCTGTTCTTTTTCTATCTCGCATTATTGTTCGGTTTCAAAGATTGGGAGGAGGTTAATTTCAACTCTGAGTCTGATACATTCTCTAATAATTTGCAAGTGTTACCAATTGCAATTGGCTTATTCCTAGAGCTCAAATATGATATATTTATCGAGAAAGACCGATCCGCTTTGGATTATGCAATCGAACAATTCTTCAATGTACTGTCATATATTGCTTGCTTAAGGAAGAAGAAGAGTAACAGATCATATCAATCATTCCTGGTTTTGGTCGACCACTTCCCATTCTACATTAAGGATCTCGAATATGGCAGGATTGAGCACTCAATCCCATTCACGCTAATTAGGGCTTGCTACAATGATATCGCCATAGCTGACAATTCAAATAAGTAAACGGGTTACACTCAAATTACATTATTTTTTAACTGCCATTTTTATATGAAAATTTCAGATCTGTAACAATAAACGATAATCCCATTTTATGATAGAATACCTTCCACAATCCCATTCATATAATGCTTCATATAAAGTTTGTACCACAAATAACGCTCAAAATAATGGTAATATGTGGGGTATGTATCAAAGCAGTTATCAATTTGTCCCAAATGATGGTTCTTTCGATAGTAAGTTAGAGAAGAAAAAAAAGCAAAAGAGAGTTGCTAGATTTATATCAGAGCCCCCAAAACCTCCTTTAGCAACGAATTACCCCACAATTAAAAATGTTCAGAATAAGCACAGGGCAGCATACAGATCATCGTCTCCTCCTGTAATACGCGAGGAAGCCGAGTTAGTAGCGCCATGTTTTGAGCAGAAAAGGAACGAAATACCCAGATCTTTTGATATCATATCTAGAGGAGCACTTCCTAATATTATGATGGTTCATGGCTCGGTGGTATTAATGAAGCCAACTCTAATCAAGTAAAACAGCTCTTGTTACACATCATCTCACCTTCTCAATTCACAGCGAAGCTTTCACAAATTTTTCTTAAGAGTAAGAAAGTCTATTATTTCAAATTTCGATTTGCATTTGAAATCCAACCCATGTTCTTCTGAAAAACCATTAAATCACTGTGAAAAATCTGATATAAACATTTCAATATTGAGAAAGAATAAAAAATTATACGTTTAATTGAAAAGGGACAACAAAAAAATGTCTGGCATTTGACACAGTTACAAACCCTGTTGTCAGTAACGATTTTGTCAGTTAAATGATTGATGGGTGTTAAAGATAAAACCTTGACTGTTGAATAATAAGATAAAAACATTTATTTGTGTGTAGAGCTTCTATGACTGATACTGCTTCGAATTAGATTAATTTTCTGGCCATGCAACTTGCATTGATCACAATGCTTTTTATTAAAGTCATTTTGAGTATTCTGAATTTGATGATTTTTGGTTTCTTTAATGAGATCAATCTGCTTCTTAAGTTTAAGATATTCTGATTGCATGAATTCATCAAATCTGTTATTTTCTTCAATCATTTCACGACGTTTTTCTTGGTTTTGTTCTGAAATCTGCTTTTTTAAAAGAACCAAACTATTGATTTCATTCTCATAATGCTTTTGAAATGTGTCATATAATATCATAAAAGAATTTTTCTTCATTTCAAAACTCTTTCTAAGCTCATTTTCTTTTGCAGTCAGAAGGTTGAGTTCATCGTACACCGATTCAATAGGATCTTTTGAAGAATGAAGCATTGTTAAATTTTTCTCATGTATTAAGATTAAATCGCTAGTATGGTTCTTTGCATCATGAATTTTGCGATATTGATTCATTAAGGAGATTCCGCGGTCATTTTCTTCGCTCTCATAAAGTTTGGATAGAGCTTCATTCATATTCATGAGTTTAATATGCTCTACCTGTATTTTTCTTTCAAATTCATTTATAATTTCTTGGGTTTCGGCCTTTTTCGTTCTGTCATGCATTCTTCTCAGTTTGGTATACTGAGAAACTTCATTTTTAAATTTTGAAACCAAACTATCGAAATCCACTTTAGATGATTGAATTTCTCTATTAATACCAGATATCCTACTTTCATAGCTAGCCTTTTGAACATCAAAACTTTTCTGCAATTCTTTAAGAGAATCTTCTACTACATAAGTTTTGTTTATATCCATTATCTTGGAAAACCGAATTTCAAGACTTTTGTTATTTTCTTCAAGAAAATATTTCATTCGAGTTTCATAAAAAGCAATTTTTCTTTCTTCAATTTGATGATTATTGTGAGAAATTGATTTGATTTGGATTTCATTGTTTTCTTTAGTTTGGAAAACAGTATCTTTGTAGTTTTTGACCTTAAAAACAAACTCACTTTGGTATTTCTCAAGTATTGATTTCAATTCTCTTTTTCTATGAAGAATATCTTTTCGGATAATCTTAAAAGGAACTTTAAGATTATTGCAGTGGACTTGAACATCATTTTTGTTAAGTTGAAAAATATCTTTATATTGATTTGAACAAAAAGCTTGATGGTTTTCAAAGCCAACTTTCGCAATCATAATCATTGTTCCTAATTTGGTCCGAAACACATTGCTTTTTCTAAAAATTTTTTTCATTTTCTCCTCACATTTTTGTTTTGATTGCTCAACCATTTTAATAGCATCCTCATAAATTCCTGCAAAAACCGGATTTAGTTGTTTTTGGTAATTTATTCTTTTCGCTGTTTCCTGTCGAAGATTCCTATTTGAATCAATTTTAGAAGCAGAAAGAGAAGAATGTATTCGCTTTTTTTCGCTGTTCATCCTATCTTTGAGTCTACCGATTTGTTGCTTTTGTCTCATTATATTTTTATCAATTTTTTCTAATTGTGCAAAATGAGCCAAAAATGCTTGTTTTTGAGCACTTTTAATTCCATATAGGTTGATCTCATAGTCTCTGCTTTCAACAATACTTAGCTTAGCTAACTTTTGCTTCTCATTAGATATTGTTTTGATATTTGTCCTAATTTCATCATTAATATTTTTTGAATTTTCTTTCCATTTTGGCAATAAAGTCTTAAAACATAACACTATCTCATTTGTATAAGTGCGAATTGCATCCAAATCACTTTGAACTTGAATCAAATCTTTCTTTGACAATAAGAAACCTTCCTTTTTGACCAAAAAGGCCTCTATTCTTGATTTTCGAATGCTCATTTTGATTATTGAAGACTCTTTATCATGATCATTCATAATCTGATTTATGTGTTCATTAAACTCACTGATAAAACGTTCGACCTGTGTTGATGTTTCCCTCTTTATTATTGCACATTTCTTTTGATAAGACTTTCTCAAAGTCTCGGCTTTCTTGGATAGGTTTTCGCAACTGCAATCATAAAGAAGTCCAGCATTTTCTAAAGGCTTTGATATTGCATCTTCAAGTTCTAATTTTATTTTTTTTGCTTCTTCTTTGATTTTATTCAATGTTTGGGTCTTCTCTTCAACAAGGGTTCCAACATTTCTTTTAATTGCTTTGTATTCACTTCCAAAACTGCTGCAATGGGAATCGACACAATCTTTTCTAAACGAAAACACACCATCCTTGACCTTTTTAATTTTTTTCCTTCCAATATGGAGTTCTTCTCCAATCTGTTTATCATATTCTAAAAAAAGCCTCTCTATATCCATCATACGGTCAACTAAAGAATTTTTTAGGTCATAAAGTACTTTCATCAGCTGAGCTACTTTCTTGCAACAGTTATGAGAGAAAGAATCGTCAAAATCATTTTCGTTCATAAAAATTTTAGTCGAATGAGAAAAGCTTGATATGATCAAGCGAGGCCCCATATGTAACTGCAGCCTTGATGATTTTTGAAGTAGAGATGGTTACTTCAGTTCCTTCGGTCGAAAATTGGGGAGTAATATTCTGAGCAATTGATCTTGGATCAGTGGAAAAAGGAATGAGACATATCTTAGAAAGAAATATCTGAGTGAAAACATCATCTTCTCCCGTTGATGATATCATACTCAGGATTTCGGATTTCAAAAGGTTTTTTTCATATTCTACATTTATAATGTTACATATTATGTATATTTCGATTTGATTTGCATTGAACTTAAGATCAAACAATTGAATCTCAGTTTCTAGTGATTCTTTAATCTTCCTCAAAGTCTCAACAATAAAATCTAGAGATTGATCAGAATAAAGAATAACGATTTCAGAACATGACAAAGCATGAATTGTTGATACTGCGCAATGAGATGTTGACAATGTGTTGTAGGGCTTTGATAAAATCATATTAAAACCAGAATATGAATCATATTTGTTTTGATTGTTAAAAGATAGTGGTTGAATTGTAGTTCCTAATAGCACAGAGGCCAAAGGAATATCGAAAAACGGTATCCCACTTATACTGCTTGCTAATACAGAACCATTTGAATTACCAAGGCATATAACGCTAACTGTTCTAGAGTAAACCGGGGATTCTGCGCTTTTGGTGCACATTTCCCTAAGGATTGTTAATGGTGGAAATGATCTTTGTCTAATAACGACTGATGATTGAATTAATGATTTAATTCCATCAATAGACAAGTCACTTGAGTATTGAAGCGGGCCATTAACAAGAAATCTTGGTGAACCTAATAATCGAATTAAAAACGGGAAGAAGCTCCTTCTTTGGTCATCTTTTTCTGGTGGCTTATCAAGAGATGTTATACTGTCATTACCAATTGGTCTAGGATGTGCAACTGCAAATATTAACCCATTATTCTCAGGGAATCCATAATCTGCAACAGTTTTGGCAAATTCAAAATATGAATTTACTTTAATACTGGAAGGATCAAACACGGATTCCACACTGAAAACATCTTTGCAATAACATCCTTGAGAAATATTATCAATTTCTCCATATCCAAATGTCTCTAAAGATTTAATTAAGAGTAATACCGAGTCATTCTCAGAAAAAGAACTATTCTCAATCATTTTTTCAGAATCATTAAGAATAATAATCGGATCATCATTAGGAATGTTCTTTATAATTCTAGGGCTGCCTTTCCAATTAATAACACCAAAAACAGAATCTATTGAATTCTCACTTATTGGTGATCTAATAACAACTGAGTTCGAGGGGGTGAGAGATGATTCTGATTCACAAATAAATATATTTTTAGAATCGCTAATATAAATTGGCCAGAAAAAGCAGTCAAACTTATCTTCTCTATCAAATGCCATCAATGTAAAAGGATCATATCGAATCACTGCATATTGAGGCTCCTGATCTTTGTAACAATAGCTTGAACAAAGAACAGATACACTCCCAGATCTATTGCTTGATAGACCGAAAAATTTCGGTATAAACCCATTTTGAGATGATATTGGCATTAGGTGACTTAATGGGCGGGAAATCAGTACTGATAATGACTTGTAATCTTTGGAAAACTGAAGAGTATAAATTATCAATTTAGAATCCTGTGGAATAATAATCTCAATAGTTTTCGATTCTTCCGAATATGAAGAAAGAATAGATTTTGATTGATTTTCATCGAAATTAAACGATATTAAAGGTTTTTCCAAAAAAGACCCAATATATCCATTTGGCACTAAGTTAATCCATAGTGATTTGCCCAAAGCAGTGATAATAATTAAACTATGGTTTTTAACATTAAAAGCATTCAAAAAACGCAATGATTCTGGTTGTGAAACCAATGAAACAGCTAATTTGCTACATATTGGGTTATATGCTAATGATGGATTAAAATCAGTTCCATCATATGTATAGTATAAATAATAATCCCTATTTTGTATTGTTCTCTGTCCTTTGTGATTCCAAACAGCTCTAACATTTAATGTAGTATCAGGTAGAACAAAAAAAGAATTGATTTCAAGTGTATTTTCTTGAATAAAACCAGAGTTTAAAGCTCTGTCATATTCTTTTGAGCATTTAGATTTAAACTGGTTATATGTAAGCTCTGGAGGCTTTGTTAAAAGTGGAACATCTTTTGTTTTGTATTTTTGTATAAACTCAATCCTAATCTGCTCGGCTGTAAGTTCAACTGGTATCTTCTTAAAAAAAGACAATAGTTTAAATACATAGTCTTTACCTTCGGTTATTGATGATTTGGTAATTACTGACAAATATGTTGAAAATACAAATGTGGGAGAATTAATATTGAACAAAGACATTATTTTGAAATCAATAATATTTTCATTCTCAAGTTCTTTAGCTCGAGAAAGCAAACACTTTAAAGTCCAAAACTCAAAAAACCACAATATAAACGGTTGAGTACCTGGATTTTGTAATAATGATAAAAATGACGATAATATACTATTAAATTCTTCTTCTTTTTCATTAATCTGATTAACTTTTTCTTGAAGAAATGTAAGAGGAATTTGTTCAATCTTTGTTTCATTAAGATAAATAAATTTTTGAAGCTTACAATTTGGACAGCATATTCCCCAATGATCATCATTAATATCTGGTTTATCTTCAACTTTCTCTGAGCAAAATCGGCATCTATTTTGTTCCAAAAACAAACATACAGATGTCATCGATGATGCCTGATTAAACAAATGAAGCATCATATCTGCTTTTTCTTCCACTAATGAATCAATATTTCCATTCGATAACTTTTCTTGTCTAATCTTCATTTCAATATCTGAAAGAGATGAGGAATCTTGGAAAATTCTTTGAAACCCTTCTCTTGAAAAATTGAGAATTGATACAATAGTATTATTAATATCCATTTGAAGAGCATCTGGATGGGATGATTGTATAGTGACTTGGGTTTGATATTTCCTATTGTTCCAGATTTTCCAGGACAAATAATCATTATATGTATTAAAAACAAATGCTCCATCTTTTTCTGGATTGATATTCAACATCTTGTTTTCACGTAGAAGAACCGTGTTAATCCCTCCCAAGAAGCGGACTTCAGAACCGCCTTTTCTTGGTATAAAACCATTGACAGTGCATGACTTATGTATCTTTATTGCATTATTCTCGCATAAACACATAACTCTACTGCATGCCTTTTTCATCCATGAATATGCAAATGAAGCGACATTGCAAAATTGACTATCATTTGGAGAAGAATCGTTGGGGAGGAATAGAAAAACGAATCTATACATAGTTCCAGACATATAAAGACCAACAAATGGATTTGTTTCGGGAAAACTATCTTCGACATTCACTTTCAATGAGAAGTGTTGGATATATTGTTTGATTGTAGAGTATCGGCCAATCAATCCAATAATCAAAGCATTTCTTCCTGATAGTAATTCTAAAGGAAAAGCTAAACCATCAGAACGGCATTGAGAATTCGACAAATTAGCTAATATGATAGCAGTTGTTTTTTCATCGAAAATGGGGTAGTAAATACCATCTCTGATCCCAAACCTAAAAACAGTCAAAAAATTGATACCTGTGCTTTGCGAATACATGACCTTATGAGGAACAGTAGTATGGATATCATCAAGAACAATCGGCACTGCTTGATTATGACTAGCAACAATAACATAGTTTGCTTTGGACAAATTAGAGTCTTTAGGATGATACTTAATAAAACCATTAGGAGTTAAGTACAAGACAACAATGCTATTATCTCTATCTGGAAAACACATATTGAGAAGATCAAATGTTTTTTCGTCACACAGAGTCATATTTTGTCCAATTCCATCATTATAATTATCATTAGTTACGAAATCAGCTATTGCTTCATAATGGGAAATACAGTTTTGGTCTCTTCTCACTATCATACCATGAACCGCTAATATTTGAGCTACTTGATTAACAGCCAACTTTTCTACTGCGCTTTCTGGTACAATTGATCTTAAAAAGAATGGATCTTCAATCATATACAAACTATTAACCATTTTTATAAAACTTTCCGGAAAATTCACCGGATCATGTTTATCAAAGTCATATAGCCTAGGATTATCCGTATTACCTTTGACAAAACACCCTCTAAATGGAATATACTTTAAATTACCAATCTTCATATAAAATTGATCTTTGTGATTTTCCAGAACCAGAACAATAATCTCAATTTAGTATGATATAACATATTTCGGTGATTCATGAGTTTTTTAAAAATGAAAATTCTCAGTATTCTTTTTGATCATGTGTTCATATGAATTAGGAGTCCTCAACAGTAATCACCATTATTTTCAAACATAGAATATTCATTACCTTAATGAATATATCACAAACATGGTTGAGTGAATTCATTCAATGAAAATGAAGGAACAAGCATTGCATATTCCTTCCTATACTATAATGATGATTGCTTTCAGATGTTTAAAGAAAATCAATTCATTATTATGAACATTCTCATCAAAATGAGAATTCACTTCTATGGTAAAGACCTGTTTACCACCACAATTAAAAAAACTATTTGGAAGAAATGAGATCAATTTTTATTCGAGAAACAAGAAAAAGAAAAACATATATCTTGAGAGAGAAGGGTATATATTTGGAAAGGTTTGGAGTTGAGCCAAAGTGCAATCTTCGAATGATATGGGAGAAATTTGATGAGTAAATAGAGTTGCAATTGTGCAAAGACATCCAGGAGAATCGGAATAGCATAAAGTAAATGTAGCGCCTGCAGGGCCAATAAAAGGTGAAAATGTATTATTAAAAAATAAACAAGAATTGAATATAGGTGGGGAGTTATCGATGAAATTTAATGCCCAATAACACCTCAAATGTAGCATGTTCATGTATCTTGTTGTATATGAACTTCCAGTTATAATAACAATACCACAAGCATTGATCCCATTGACAACATTGGAAAAACTCATGCTGGATGCTGAAATCAAATAATAAAAAAACACCGAAGCGGCTCCTCCAGTTCCATCACAGCAAGAAAAATTAGCAGTTTCAATGACTACTGGTCCTGAATAAACGAATATTGAAGAATCGCCTGATGTATCTTTTGAAGCTCCACACCTTAACAATGATATCAAACCAATATTTGCCTTGCTTGTTACATAAATTCCATTTCCATGATATGCGTCTTGAGCGGTTCTCACATAACAACAATACAGACAGGTTCCAGATACCTCAAAAATACCCCCAACTGCTTTAATAGCACCTCCAACATTTAGAGCTGAGCAGAAACTGAATACCGAACTCGATATTCGAAGGGCAGATTCAGATGTTTTATAAATCGCACCTCCTTCACTGATTGATGTTCCAAGATAATAGAAATACGAGTTTTGAACCAAGCATTCTTCACTTATTTCTGTTCTATTAAGGTTGCCACTTAATTCACGAAGGAACACGATGAGATAAAGCATTTAACAGTAATGAAAACAATTGTGAGAAAAACAGACCACAATTTTTGTGAAAAAAATGTTTTTTTTAATGTAAAAAGATGTTGATACTAAAGCAAATAGGACCATGATAAAACAGAAATCTCTTTGATGAAGTAACTATTGAAACACATTATTATTTTCAACAAGATTTATCATGTTTGTTCAATCAAGAATCACTCAATAGGATATTATTCGATACAGTAATGGGAGTGATTCAATATATGTTTGATCAATATTTTCTCATTTGTAGGATCTATTAGATAGAATTCGAAAATGAATTATTAGATGATGTAGATACTTGAGTTATTGAAGAGAAAACCCCTGAATGGTTTATGAATGAATTCGACTCTTCGAAATATCCAAAATAAATACAGAATAAAGTCTCCAAATAATTATGGAAGATGCAATAAGTCATCTTTTGGGATATGCCATTGACAAATGCAATTCCATCCAATGGGCTGTTATTGTGAACAATGTTAGTGAATGACATTGTTTCTGAGTTAGAACCTAAGCAAGGTAGCAATAGGTAAAATTGATGCTAATATGTGTGAATTTTGTTTTATTTTGGTATTTTTTAGTTATCTTCCAAAATGGGCGGAATTATCTACAAAAAAGTATGATTTGATTCAAGAATATTCGACTTGTAGATATTCAAATAAGTTAAAAAAATGTATCCCAAAAAAATGATCATCACAAAACTAAACTTGTCCAAGAACAAAATTTTAGAACTTCTATATTGAAAATGGTATAAAAATTTGTAATTATCATAGATAAGATTGGTATTCTAAAAAGAACATGGCAAAAATGTAACTTCATAATGCCACTTTTCAACTCATCCAAATAAGATACACAAGAACAAATGGTAGTAATCAGTCAATCTTCGACGAAAATGCTAATAAGGTAGTTTTTCGGGAATTATAATCAAACCAAATACGAATAAATACTGCCTTAAAACAACAAATATTCGTAGAAATACCAAAGTGTGTCAAGATGGAAAGAACCACAATATCTTATTCGGTCATTGATTCTCCAATCACAATGATCTCGATGATGATATAAAACAGATATACCAAGAGATTGACTGTTTTGTGATGGAAATGTATATGGTGACTCTTTCTCAATCCACCAACATCTATTTCCAAATCGACTTGAAACAATATAAGAAAATGATGATCTAAATGTACCGATGATATTATTGCATGATATTAGTAAAGACATATCAAGCATAGCACCAACATGATCTTGGTCAGCTTTCCTAATTGCTTTTGAAAAATGTACTTTTCTTCCATACCTTCGAACAAATGAATCAATAATCCTATTATTATCAGATGCAATAATTATATGTGTATTCGGAATTTCATTCATACGCTTGTCAATATCGGAAAAAAGAGTTGAAACTGTATAATTAATACCTTTAGAATAGTATTGGCCAGATCGATGAAAACGAGCATGAACACCTAAAAGGCTGCAATTATGAGGAATGGCTGATAAAATTCGTTTCCTTTCCATCATTATTGTTGATGGAAACCGAGAAAAATAATTCCCGAGGAAATAACTACAATGAAGACCAAAATAATTACGGCAATACTCAGATGTATAAAAATTCGCATATGCCATAGAGCTGTAAATAAGATCGTTAAATCCTATATACTGATCATTAGTATTAAGAAAACTACTAATATTGAAACAAGTCCATCCAATATCGGTTCTAACTAATTTGTATTTTCCTAAAAGCGATTCATCTGTTTTAGTTATTACGCAATCCGGATAGTCATATGTGTGATCATGCACTATTCCATGCTTACTTGGATAATTCGATAAAACAATAATACTGCGATTTGACATTATACATAACAAAAGACCAATAATATCCGTGTTCATTTTGTTTCCAAGTCCTTTGATTGGATGTTTTAAAACAAAATATTTTTTATCCTCTGTGTTAGTATTAGATATGTTGTATTCCCATGCTTTAATTGTACGATAAGCTTGTACAATATCACTACATGTAACTTCACTATTTGAAGATTTACAGGAAATATACCCTCGAGACCATGTAGGAAGATTTAGAAAATCTGTTGCTATCAATAATTCTTCGTTTGAATAATTAATCAGATGTGATTTAGTAGGTATTTTTGGATAATTATTTATTTTCTTCTTTGAATGCAAAACTTCTATTCTTCTACCATCTATAAATACATAAATTAAATATGTAGCCATATTTATGGCTAAAAAAATGATACAGAGACTATTTAAAATATAAATCGACTTCCTGATTTGCTTAAAAAAAATTTACTTTTATTTTTTTCCAATATAAGGACCTGAGTCATTTGTTGAAGAATAGCATTTTTTCAAGTATAATAATGGGAGAAGATGTGATATGTTATATATGATCATATTCAAAGCCCAAAAGATATGAAGAATGATTTATTTTTGATTTTCAAGCAAAAATTTGGTACAAAAATGGGAAAAAAAACAATTCTCTCAGTTTTCTCCCATAAATCATTTGATAGCTGGGGGCAACTTCATCATATGATTTCAACGATGTCTCTAGTGGTGTTTCCTTAATTGTGCGATCTTGTGTTCTAAATAGTGTCATTCGAAGTGTCACTTCGTTTGTTCTTCTTGGAGTCTGTCCTATCACTAAAAGATCAGTACTACAATAAACAGAATTAAAGAATTGCAATCGATATGTTGATGTCTTTGTTAAAGAATTGTTGTTAGTACTTGAAGTGATTCCAAAATGATCAATGAATGAATTCGTTATTTCAAGTTTACCATGGAATAGAGTATTTTGATTATTATAGAATATGCAATAATCCATATTTTGTGATTGAGACGATGTTACAACTCCATATCCAGATGGACTATTGTTATGAACAATGTTTGCAGCTGAGAACTTCCCAGATTTGGTATATAAATATATACAAATACTACTTGATATGATATTGTTTGAGAAAGTGCAGTATGAGCTTGTAAATGATGAAGGATTTTGTATAAAAATCCCGGAATACCGACTGCAATGGTTCATTGAACTATTCATGTTTTCTACTCTCTGTTCTCCTAATTGAAGGTAAATTGAATATTGTCCTGATGTTGTGTAAGAACAATGAGAAATTGATGCAAATTCAACCTTATTTAACACAGATGAGATCAAATAAGCAAAATGATAATAAGTCACACCAGAACACCTATTTGCACAGATCATTCTGAGATAGGAACTTGAAGAAGAGAAGTATATTGCCCCACCATTCTTGGCTATACAATTATAAAACACTGAGTAGGTTACACTCATGGATAGTGACACAACATTGATATATATAACCCCACCATCTCCTGAATATTGAGATAATCTTGAGAAAAAACAATTTGATATTTCAATGTTATCATTATTATAGCTCCTTCCTTGATCTATGCTTTCACTTGAGCACACACTCTGAACATTAATAGTATCATGAATATCATTTTTTATAAGTTTATTGATAGGTTTGCTTTTTAAAATTAATGATTGGGTGCAAATCATTCCATCATCAAGGGAAAGAAGAGTATAAACAATATGGAATAAAATGGGATAAATAAAGAAATTGCTCAATTTGAGGTGCATAAAAAAATGGTCATGATTTCTTACAAAATTTTATTGTCTTTTTACATATGTTTTATCAAAAAAATGTCATCAAAATGAAATTGTTCAACAAACTAACAGTCTTTGGATGTCAATATTTCCCCAACCTAGTTTTCTCTATAATATGGGGTGATTGGGACATTTTGAAAAGAAAACTAATAAAATCACAATCAGTTTTAGTGTATATTGTAGAAAACTATGATTTAATGTTAACAAGTCCCCACCCAATTATTTTAATTTTTATGAGAACAATATGTGGGAATGGGAAACTAGTTCTCAATATATTTCCAAATAATTATCCTAATGTGACTATTTCTGAAGAATTCGAAAATATTACCATTGATGAATGTTCTAAATGATTGCATTTCTCCCTGATTCTTGATTTCGAAGAATAATTAACATTTTGAAAATATTTGTTTGATTTTGTGGTGATCTGGAGGATGTAATAGATACCTTTCTTTGTTTGAAGTCAAACTGAATCCATTGGGCTGGGGATTTAGCTCCATTAAACCAGTTACTATTATCATTTCTCAAACCATTATTTTGAACACCTGAATCTTCAACACTGGATGCTTTTTCATCGTATCACTATAATCAGCTTAATTCCTACCAAGTATCTAAGACGATCCAATAAAGATACTTGAAAACAATCTGATTTAAATGGTCATTCGAGATCTTCTTGAGTTTTCATGGGGAATAAATAGGGTGATCAATATTATTAGTAAACATATGTATAAACTCAAGTTTAGGGGTGTTTTCTTGTAAATGTTTGATACCCAAAATACATCATAGATCATTACAATTGATCAGGGGTTTTTATTACATGAATGTTACTGGATTTTAACAAAAATATGGGGTAATATCATCATCATTTGTACGAAAAAGATCAAATGAAGAAACACCTTTTGTAAAAGTATGTAATTATGTGAATCCTAATCTACCCATACTTGTTGTGCATCAATATTATAGAAGTGTATTATTAGGAGAAGCTATCCTCAGGGTTTGTCCTCGAATGAATCCAAGATTAACACACTATCCCCATATGTTCTCAGATGAAAAGGTACAAGAATTAGAGAATAATGGGTATATGAATAAATAGCAGGTGTTTGTATTTTATCAGTGCTTTGTGTTCGCTTTGATTGATGTTCCTCTATTTAAAAAAAGATGATATATTCCAACTTCAAATCATTATCTTTGATAATCCTACTAACCTTTCGGTAATATATCTCCAATAATGATTTCTCCATTTATCTCTTGTTTCAAAAATCATAATCAAAAACACAGCAGGCAATTAATATCACTAATAACCATTGTTCATATATTGCTTTCACTCAGGTTCTTTGTAGATTGTAAAAGTTCGTTAATTATTATGCAGCTTCCAAATCTCCCCGGATACTCATATAATAATCCTCGTAAATCTGATTTTCGTAAGAAGCAATATTTTAATGTTTCTAGTGGGATGATGGCAACCCGGCCACCAGAGCCAGAAGAACTCGAGAGATCGATTTATGAAAACAGTCAGAATTTAACAATGACAGCTCCTCCAACCCAGCCAGTTGAGACTTTCCCCGATTATGTGCCGGCTCATGTTGCTTATGAACATTTGGTTCTTAGGTTTTATGGGTATTTTAGAGAAGCGATCACCGAATCACCTGAAGAGAATTTTAGAATTCGATATGTAGGCATTCATGTTTATTTGGAAGATGATACCATTATGATTTCTGAAAGAAGGATGAGAAACAGTGGCATTGATCAAGGAACACTATTAAAGAGAATGAAAGTAACAAATCCAAAATCACCAGGGGCTTCTTATTCTTGTCTTGATTTCCAAGTTGGAATTAACATTGAGATATTTGGCATTGTGTATAGGATCTACTCTTGTGATAAGTTTACTGAGGAATATTTCCAGACCATTGAGAAGGATATTGGAACCTTTGAAGAGCCTCCAGATGATCTATATTCTGTGAAGCGACAGCTCACTGAGAGGCCCATAAGGGTTGCCCATTTGAACACAGACAAGGCCAATTTGAAGAAATTCCTTGAGTTTGATGGCAAAGTTCTCAGATTCTATACTATTTGGGATGATAGAAAGTCTCTATTCGGCGAAAGGCGAAAGTTCACTCTTCAATACTTTTTGGTTGATGGAACAATAGAGATTCGTCAAGTAATGGTTCAAAATTCTGGGCGTGATCAAGTATCCCAATTTCTAAGAAAAACTATCCTCAAGAAGCCCGGCACTGATGAACCATATACTGACCGGGATTTGTACATTAACCAAATTGTCGATGCATTTGGAAGAGAGTTCCTTATCTATGATGCGGATAAATTCACCAAACAATTCTTAGATTCAAAATATGGTAAACACGATTGGACTCCATTGGAAGTTGATACTAAATATTATCAAAAGTCTAGTGAACAAGCATTTCCACCATATAATGGATGGGGAGATGAAGAAGACTCATTGGGATATTGCATTTCTCTTCATCCTAAACCTCCACGTAAGAATACTCAAAAACTTATTGAAAAGGATGGGCAACTACTTCGATTTGAGGCTAAGTTTTCTGAAGCATCATCAACAGAATCTTTGAGGCTCTTTGTGATTGCATATTATCTTGCAGACGATACCCTTTCTGTTTTCGAGAAATACCGGAGAAACTCTGGTTTTAGTGAAGGTAAGTTTATTCAACGAGGAAAATGGAAGAATTCTGGTGCCAATAATCGATTGTTTGCCCCTCAAGACTTTGTTATTGATGAGGTGGTTACAATCAACAGCTACAAGTTTTTGATCACCGGAGCTGATGAATATGCCCTTCGATATATGGAAGCACATTCTGATGACTATCCTCAATCAGATTTGTTCGCAATCCTGACATCAATAAGAGCAGAGATCAAGAAGAACTCAGACCTTATTAAGAAACAATTTGAAGCAAGGGATCCCGAGCTAAATGGTTACATTAAGGCCTCTGAAGCTAAATCAATCATAATGCAACTTCTTGGAGTGAAGAGCCACCAAGCTCTTACTGTTGTTCGTAGATGGGAAGAAGAATTCGGATTCGACTATTTTGGTTTTCTCTCCGCCTTGGCATAAACATCGCAAAAATCATTTTTTTACATGACAGCAATTCCAAAAGAGTTCTCTCATCTTCGTTCTTACTATAATTGTGGTAAAACTATTGAAGATATTAGCCCTACGGTGTCGATTGTTTTTTATCATGTTTTTATTGATTATTGTAAGGATATTCTCCCAACATTGAATAGCCAAGAATGTAATGATTTTGTTGAACAATTCTCGGGCTCTTTACCCATTTTTCCTGAAGACGGCCCCGATGAAGTTCGATTCGTGGCTGACGAGCTTTATGAAGTCCTTGCTGAGAAGTATCTAAGTGGAAAAGTATATTTGAAAATGCCTTCCCACTTCTATTATTGCTCGATGCTTTATTCTATTATATCGGGTGTTGTTCCAGAGATTAGGGAAAAAAGATGCAGACATGTAGCAGCAAGATTACTCAAATGGCTTAAAACCACAAAGGCATTCGAAAAAGTTGAAAAAAGCATCAGGAAAAAACACAAATTGGCAAAAAAAGAAGCACCAAAACCTGTAGAAACCACATCAGAAGAGCCTTTACCTGTTCCAGAAGAGCCTTTATCTGTTCTAGAACCTGTTCACATTGTTCCAGAGCCCATACCTGAAACATTAAATCAGCCACCTATCTTGCCATTGGACTATAACAAAGAGGACCTCATTAATTACTTTAGTTATTATGGAATTCCTCTTCCAAAATCAGTTGCAGTTCCACATAATCAAAAAAGCGATGTAATGAGATACTTAGATTTGGGTCTAAATTGCTTGAAACTGGGTAATAGAGACCAAGGAAAGGTCTTTTTGTCTCTCGCTCTGAGTTCTTGGTATAAGTAAATGTTAAAAAGTGGCATATGGAATCGAGTATTTCTCACCATTCTAGTGTGAATGTATTAGCAGATGATGTTTCAGAATATCCTAGGGACAAGCCAATGACCGAGGATTTAGAATATTTAAGAAAAAAGCAAGAAGAAATCGAGAAGTATAATTTTGGGAAGCATTTGGAAGTTGAACTAGATCATGAAGTGAAGGTGATGAAAAAATTGTTGAAAGAGTTGTTTTCTTTGGTTAGAGTTTCTGAATCCATTGCGTTTGATGTACTAATTCTGAAGAATCCTTCAGCAATTAAGACTTTTATTAATGATTGTACATTAAATTTAACACATAGATTATCTGAAGATCAAGGAGATTTTAATATGATAACTGATCATATATCAAATATTAATAACTTGATTCTTGATTCGATGGGTTATCTAATGCGGCTTGATAAGATTAGAGTAGCTGAAATAAGCCAAGAAAGTTTGATAATTTTAAGTGATAAAATTGAAGATGTTAAGCAATCATTGACACACAACAATAGCGTCTTGAGAATTGATTCCATAGAAGAGCCTCAATCAGAACAGAATGAGTCGCAAGACAAAGATCTTTTTACTGAAAGCTTCCAAACTGATCTATTGGCATATATAGATTCGGACTCTCCATTAACAGAAGGAAATTTTATGAATCGAGCTATTTTGTCATCATTCTGTCATCGGTTTCGAATTGTTGAGAACCTAAGAATGTTAGTGAGCAGAATTAATTCTCCTCCTTATAATACTCAAGATTTATCATATAATATGCTTCCTGTTGAATCGATTTACAACTCTGTTGTATACAAAAGGTTAGAAAATAACTACAGGTTTTTAGTTTCAACCCATAGAAGTTTATTGAGCTCTTCCTCAACTATTCTTGAATTGGCATCAAGAATTAGACAAGTTGAAGATAACATAAAAAATGGATTAAAGTCTGCCGAAATAATTTCTCAGGCCTTGTTTAGTATACAAGAAACCTTGAAAAATGAGATTCATGATATCGAAACGAAGATAAAAATTATTCAGAATGAATTAGAACAATCATTGCAAATAGTTTTTCCGCGAGAAGGTGTATCATTCAATGATTCTACTCTTAAGAATAACACAGCTCTTTTTAATCAATGTATAAAAAGCCTACAAAACAACCAATCTAGTATTGATCCAGGAAATCCAGATTACGATACCATTAGTATTTCTGTTGAGCTTGCTCAACAAATATATGAACTCCGGAGTATGGTTATTCCTGAAGGAGAAAAATGCCTTAGAATATTAAGATCTTTAGTTTATAATCAACAAGCTCTTTATGCCACCATGAGTAATATTGTTTCAGCAGATGAAAAAGCCTCATCTTTTGAGTCAATGAACAACATATTGAATGACTTGAACCAAATGATGCAAGATTATATTAAAAATCATTCAGGGGATAGTTATAAAAAATGGATGATCGAATTTGATCAATCAATAGAGTCTCTTATTGAAGTGGTTCAAACTCAAATCAACCTAAAAACTAAGGTTAATCAGTGTTTTGAAGCCAATGAAGATAATGAGCATTTTAATGACGAGTATGATGTTTTGTGTAAAGAATATGATGAGCTACTCCGTGAAGAAGCCGACATTGACCTTGAAATCGCTGATGAAGAAGAAAAATTATTTGAGATTATTCAGAATGCAATATCTGTCAGACCCAAAAATCTTTCCATTATTGAGAAACAAAGAGAACACAAAAAGAAAGAGTTTGAAGATATGAAGTTTTGTCCCATTTGTAAGAAACTTGAGAGAGATATTGTGTTTGTATCGTGTGGTCATGCAACATGCAAACAATGTTACGAAAAGCATAGAGAAGATAAATGTCCTATATGTGAAAAATCAATCGGAAAAGATGGTAAGTCATTACTATTTTTCCAAAAATAAATATTATTCCTCATATTTATTTCAGCTTTGATACAAGAATTTCAAGTTCATTCAAAGCATTTCGTCCTAATAGAGATAAATCAACAATAGAAAGAGAGTCATACTTCTTTTCATGGCTGTGTTTGTTCAAGATAGATAAAACAGAATCTGTTGAACCTTCAAGGCAGATTTGATTTAGATCATTCATCAGTTTTCGCAAGGTTTTAATATTATATTTTTCGTTATTTATCTTTGGTAGTGGTTTTGCAGACATAACTCCTGAAGAATTTGGCGGATTTGATAATAAACTAGTAATATTGTTTTGGCAAGAAATTATCTTTGATTCAATAGTTCTGGAATTAGTATCTCTTAATGATTCGATTCTCTTCCCAAAGACTTTCTTCAAGTATAAAGCAACACCTCCAAGTAAGCTTTGCTCTCTATTAAAAGCAATAGCATTATTAAATATCAACTCCATATCATTTACCCAATCATTAAAAGCTTTATACTTTTTTTCGCTCACTCGCTTCTTTACTGTTGACAAATCCATTGGAATCTTAACAATGGCATTATATTCTTTGGAAATCGATTTATCTGGTACAAATGGCTCAATAAAATACTGCGATAGAGGATTCCGTATCATTTCGTTTGTTATCTCTATCATTTTGGTCGAGAACAACTCATTGTCGATCATTAATTTATATTATCGTACAACGATAAAACACTTTGTTTATTCAAACAGGGTATTTGCTGTCTCATTCTGGTGCTCAACAAGTGTTTTATTGCTATTTTCATCTTGTTGCTTCTCGTCTCCAATGGTGGTCAAATTTTTTGTTTCCGGTTGAATTTCTTCTTCAGGTTTTTTCTCGATTCTTGGTGTTCTTCTTGGGTTTTTCCTCCTTGCAGACTGAGGCTCAAGTTCCAATTTGACTATCTCCGATATTGGAAGTGTGGGCTTGAATTCCGACATTTTGTGGTGCTGATACTCATGTTCGATTTTGTGCTGCATCCAGTCATTTCTATTCAAAATTGGTTTGGTACTTTGCACTGCTTTCATCAGTTTCTTATTATCTTGGGTAATTCTCATCATTTCCTCTCGCTGGTTTATGCCCTGAAGTGTATATGGTCTTGATGGTGGAGAAGAAACAAAGTGTTCCTCTCTGTATATTCTATCAAGCTTCTTGATAAGCCTCAGATTCTCTCTTTTTATCTCCGTATTCCTCTGTTTGTCTAATTCATATTTAAACAAGTTTTTTCCCATTGCCACAGGTGTCTCAGGATGAGAAGTATCAATAAGATGATGAACACGTTTAAGTGCATGAATGTGCTGCTTATAGGCTCTTTCTCGAGCAGCTCGAACGCAGATTTTGCTGACTTCAGGTTGAGCGCGATACATTAAAAAATAACGTAATAAAGACGTTTAACATTTAATGTTCTTTTTTGCGCTTGTCCTTGCATCTTTATCTGATGGGCCACGTATTGTTAAATTTGATTTTAATAATACAGAGACTATAAATGGTAACCTGTGGGTGGTTTTTATTGTCCCAACTCTGCTGTTCCTTGTGCTTGGATACTTTGTGATCATCAAAAAAAGAGAGCCTATGCATTAAAAATGTCCACGCATTTAGATTTGCGGGGTTTCCACTAAAACAGGTTAATTTTTCATAAAATTGTTACTGTAAATTCAATTATGTAATGACAGTTTTTACATTATCAGAAACTTGAATGACCTTTTTGTTTGTGCTTTGTGTCTCCAATATCATATCGAAAGCGACAAATTATCATCATATGGCGATTATGATTAAAGATCCTGTTTTTCAAATTTGTGATTCTAGGTTTATTTCAATTAAATATTCTGGATATGATGGAGGAGCAATATTTATTGAGCAAATCGGTATTAATGCGACATTATTTATTAATACATCAGTTTTTTGTAAGTGTTCTTCAGAAAATAATTGGGGTGGTGCATTATATGTAATTTGCTTCAGTTTTAATATGGATTCGTGTTGTTTTAGAGATTGCTTTGCCCTTGGTTCGCAAAATTATTATTTTGTTGGTAATTTAGGATATTATAAACACAGTAGTATATCATGTAGCGAGCACACATATCATTTTAAGAACAGCATTGAGCGCGTTTTCAGTTTGTTCTCTTTAAATGGGCAAACAACGAATTCAAACTGTTCTGATTTTTTGTCGCTTCATTCTGGTTTTTTTATTGGTTCTTCATATCTAGGGGTGCATAATAATAGTTTCAACATGTATAAATCTTTGGAATCAACAAAAGAATATTCTTTTAGTTTCAAACAAACAGAAGTTCATTTTATTCATACCAATTTTCTTAAATGTTCATGTGATAGTATTCAACAAATGTCTTTAATGGAATCTTATGTTGAATTGGTAGATTGCGTTATTATTGAGTGTCCTAAATTGTCCATTGGTTTATATTGTATTGACTGCTTTTTTGATATTGGCCAAGAGGCAAATGCATCCTATATTGGTTGTAGTTTCTTTACAAAAGCATCATTTCATGAGATAAATAGAAGAGATTGTTATGGTTTCTATTCTGATTGTGCAATAATATCTTCTAAAACACCTAATTCGACATTTGTGGAAACTGAATTTCAACAATGCTATCAAATCATTAATTGTGAGTTTTTTTCTTTAAGCATAACAACTAATGGTGGAGCAATTTATATTGTGTCTCCATTGGTCGCCGTGTCCATTTTTACCACAATATTCTTTAATTGTTCATCATATTGCGATCATAACTATTTGCATGGAGGGGCTATATATTTTTCTTCCAAGTATGGAGTATTCAATATGACAAAATCATGCGGATTTGGGTGTTATTCAAACACAGGTCATATGGCAGGAATTAATGTTGATGACATAGAATCAATGCAAGTGAACCTATCATCAATATGTATGTGTTCACCCTCAAATGTTAAACTATATGGGGCATCATTAGAATTGTCATTTGGTTTCTTAGTAATAAATTCTTCAAATAACCATCCTGATGGGTATTCATCAATATTTTCCACATCGCCAATATATATTGATCATTCCATTTTTTCTAACAATGTAGCAAATGATGGTATGCTTATATATTCATTGAAATGTACATTTAATAATTGTTACTTCAACGGCAATGATTGTGCTTTATTTTTATTAAATTGTCACAATGTGATTATGACTGGATGTATTTTTATGGAGAATAATGTAACTAATGTTTTCAATACAGATGATGGGTATATCATTGATTGCATTATTGATTTTGATTTAGTGCAACTAATGTTTTTATTACATGTTTCTCTTCATAATGTTACTGAAAAAACAAATGTCCCTCCATTCACATCAATTGACAATGATTTGTTATGTAGAAAAAAGCCTGTGATTCCAGAAAAAGCATACCATATTGATGAAAAGACCATTATAATCATGATCTTTGTTGTTATTACTATAGTTTTGAGCATAATAACAATTAAAATCAAGAATAAACAACAGTTACTTGAGGAATCATCATTAATTCAAAGATCTGTTCATTTAGATTTTGGCTAAAATAGTGTGTAATAAAATATAATTGTAAGAGATTTTAAAATGGCTTGCAGCTTAAATCTGGAACCTGGTGATTTGAGTAAAACTCAAGGACCTTCTGGCACTTAGCAGTGACTGCCGATGTTGTTAAACCAAAGTGTTCATAAACTTTGTTAGCGGGAGCAGAAATACCAAATGATTCAATTCCACAATGGCAATGAGAATACTTTTCCCATCCCATTGAAACAGCAGCTTCAACAGAAACAACTGGAACACCCTTTGGAAGAACCTGTTGGCGATATTCAATTGGTTGCTCTTCAAATAATTCAACGCATGGCATTGAAACAACATTAACAGGAACACCAAGTTGTTCAGAAACATCATAAGCAAGCTTAAGTTCTGTACCAGTTCCAATTATTACAAGCTTGGGGTTCTCAACTGACTTAACAACATAACCACCACGAAGAACACCATCAAAGTTAACTCCAGGAACTGGGGGAGCATTTTGGCGAGATAATGCAATTACTGCAGGGCGGCTAGGTCCTGAAAGAGCAGCAGCATAACAAGCAGATGTTTCAAGCAAATCAGCAGGCCGCATTGTCAAGCAGTTTGGTAATGCACGAACTGTTGCTAATGTTTCAACAGGCTGGTGGGTAGCACCATCTTCACCTACTCCAATTGAGTCGTGGGTCATAACATGGATTTGGCGTAACTTTTCAATTGAAGCAACGCGAAGAGCGCCTAAACCATATGGAAGAAACACGAAAAATGTTGCATCAAATGGAATGAGTCCTGGAATTCCATAGTATGAAATACCATTAACAATTGCCATCATTCCGTGCTCACGAATACCAAATTCAATGTATCTGCCAGATGGGGTTTCGAATTGCATGATTTTCTCACCAGTTAAAGCTGTGTTGTTAGATGGTGTAAGATCAGCTGATCCACCAATAAAACCAGGAAGATTCTGAGCAATTGAATTAAGAACTACCCCACTAGCAACACGAGTTGCAATGTTTTTATCATTGTTCATTGGAAGGAATTTCTTCAAATTGTCAATTGAGAGATCTGGGTTCAACATTTGTTGGAGAGCCTTGAATTCCTCAGGATAAGCTGTCTTATACTTATCAAACATAACATTCCATTCTTCAACTTTCTTATGAATATTTGCACGAATATTATCATAGAACTGGTAAACTTGTTCTGGAACAAAGAAACTCTTTTCATGATCAAATCCAAATTTCTTCTTAAGGTTGACAAGTTGTTCCTTATTAAGAGGAGTACCATGAACTTTGTTGGTATCGGCAAGATCTGATCCGTATCCAATTGTTGTCTTCAAAGAGATAAGGACTGGTTGACCTTTGTGAGACATGGCTTCGGTTATAGCATGCTCAATGCCTGCAAGATCAGTATCAGCATTCTGAACAGTTATTGTGTGCCAGCCATAAGCGCGGAATCTCATTGGTACATCTTCTGTGAAGGCAATATCTGTACGACCACTGATTGTGATATGGTTGTCATCATATAAAACGATAAGATTGTCAAGCTTTTGGTGTCCTGCAAATGATGCAGCTTCACATTGAACGCCTTCCATCATATCGCCGTCAGATGCAATGCAAAAAACTTTATGGCTGAAAACAGGAAAATCGGGTTTGTTAAACCTGGATCCCATATGACGTGCAGCTAAGGCAATACCAACTGAATTACTAATTCCTTGGCCAAGTGGACCTGTTGTGGTTTCAATTTCTTTAATAAGATGATGTTCTGGATGGCCAGCTGTTTTAGAACCATACTGGCGGAAATTTTGAAGATCCTCAATAGAAAGAACTCGTGTATGAAGATGAAGCATCGAATAAATTAAACCTGATGCATGACCGGGTGAAAGAATAAATCTATCGCGGTTCATCCAGTTGGGCTCAAACTGCAAAAACTTTGTCCATAAAACATGTGCAGCTGGAGCAAGACCAAGAGGAGCGCCAGAATGGCCAGAATTGGCTTTGTGGACGGTATCCATAGCAAGAGTACGAATTGTATTAACACAAAGATTATCGATCTCCATGAAAAATGGTCGGGGAAGTGACGATGAAACGATAGATTATTCCATTGAAAACACCAATAAAAGGGTAAAAAATGTAAATGAGGGATAGTGACGATTATGTAAAGTGGGTTGGTTGAGGCACATGTTTACGCTGTAAACCAAGAAATCTGGTTGGGTATAGGTACCTTGGATGAAAGACCCTGATGGGGTTGATACAGAACCATAAAAAAGAGATGCTGAATAACTCTTATCAAAAACGCATGAATCCAATACTAATGGATTTGAACCAGAGTAAAAATATGAGATATATGTGCATGAGTTTCTAATGAAAAAAGAGTTTGAAATAACAGGTTGTGCTCCTTCATAGCAAACTACTGCGCTGATACCGGTAAAATTATGTACCGAGTGCGTTGTGAAGCTTGAGGATGGGGTGTTTCTGAAGAGAAGGATAGTATTTGAGATGCTGTTACATAATTGTGTTCGATATCCATTGAGTGTTGACGAATGGAGATAAAAGCCTGAGATGTAAAAGCTACCGAAACTACTGGAAGAATGGGATATATTAACATCATGATAGCTTCCTGTTGATCCCCCTATGTATATTGGACCATGGGGTACATATTTGGTCATTCGAAAAATTGATATATCACTTATTTCTGTGTTTTTCGATAATGAAGCATAACAAGAAGAGTATAAAGACATACCATAATCTGCTTTGCAATCAAAGAAAACGATTTTTGATGCAAAATGATTCAAAGTGGAAGAATAAATACCGCAACATCCATTTGTTGAAACACAATATGCAAATGTGGATTCAGAAATACTAAAATCAGAATTCGAACTTGACACATATACCGCTCCAAGTAGATTAGAGCACGATATGTTATAAAAGCAACAACTAGATAACCATACAGCATTGTTAATTGGTACTGGTGTTTGACGAGACAAATAAACATTCTTACCTTCTTCTATATGAACCACATTGCTAAGAAACTGCTTGAAAAAACCATGATGAATCCTGATTCCTAATCTATTGCTCCCTTTGATCAATTGACAAAAAGACTTGGAAACATGAATATCATCAAGTCTAATATTAAAATTAGCAACTGTTGGAAAAAGAGGATGTAAACATCCCTGTAAGACAAGGCTGAAACACATAAGATTCATGTAACAAAGATTATAATGAATTAAAACCAAATTGTTTTTTGTTGCTTTTGTAATTGAAAATGATCTAATCATATATATTATTCGATTAACCAGGTTGTTCTCTTATCAAGAATAAAAATTTTCATTTACACTATATCTACAGTTATGATTAAACATGAGATTCCTGATGATATTGCTGAGTTGGTATCATTCCAAAATTTACTATTTTCCCATGATTGCATTGTAGACGTCCCTCTAATTGAGGATTTGGGATTTGCAGCTGATTCATTTGTAATGTATTTGAGTATCAGACCTTTTCAAACGAAAAAACTTGTAGAATCTATTCATAAGTATATTAATATTCCTGGTTTTATTGATTTACTTGTACCAAAATCTATTATCTCGTGTCCCTATCTTCTATACATCATTTTTAATAATAATCTTATTACTATTGATATTATTCAAAGGTATTTAAAGAAAAAACGTAATTTTTTAGCTGCATCATATTTCTATAAGCAAATTCCAAATTATAAAATCTTTGGGTACCATCTCATTGAGTCCCACAATCACAGTGAGCATCTTGGACTACTTAATAATTTCCCATTTTTGGCTGATGAGGCCAAAGATGAGTTGATAAAATTTGGATATCCAATGAATAGCGTTGAATATATGTTAAAATATGATGATATTGAGTCTTTCAGAGAGCGCACAAAGAATCCAGGTTTTTATTGGAAGGATATGGTGATAAAAAGTGTATATGATTGGATTAATATAACCGAGTATAGTAATCTCCTTTCTTTTTCTGCAATTTTTGGATCAATAAAGTGTTTTAAGTACATAGTATCTAATGGAGTTGTGATTGACGATCAAACGGTTGCTCATTCTCTATATTCTGGTAGCACAGACCTAATTAGGCTCATATCGAATTTCAATCTTCAAAATTATTATCAAGAGTTGTCTTATTGGTTTCATGAAGATGTATCTCAATGGATTATTGATACATATCAAGGGAATAATATGGAAATGATGAGTTTTTCTAATTTACGCTGTGTTTTGAATTGTACTGAGAATCAAACAGATTTGCGTACATTATATGAAAATGGTTTGACTTTTTATGAATACTCAATACAAAAAGGCTATTATCATATCTTTAATTATTTAAACACAATTGGGAGCGAGCCAATTAGGGAGAACAATAATCCATTATTAATTAAAGCAGCAATGGGAGGTTGTGTCAGAATTGCAAAATACTTGTTGAATACTATTTCCAATGTTAATGTAAGTAACGCAAAATATATTTTTAACATTATTCACTTACTCCTCTTCATGTAGCTTGTCAACAGTCGAATTTTGATATGGTTGTTTTCCTCATTGAAAACGGAGCTGATATTCATGCAGTATCTGAGAAGGATATGATATTGTATTTAAAAACACCGCTCTTCATTTTGCTTCTATGAATGGTTCTTTTGAAATTGTTGAATACTTAATTAACCATGGTGCATCAGTTACTGCCCAAACAAGTAATGAACACACTAATATTTTTTGAATACACCTTTGCATATCGCTTCAGAGGGTGGATATATTGACATTATTAAACTTCTTTTACAAAATCATGCTGATATTAATGCACAAACTATTAATATTTGTTTTGGTTTTTCCATGCCACTCCTTTTCTTCGGGCATGCTCAAATGGCCATCTTGAAGTTGTGAAGTATTTGGTAGATAATGGTGCTGATATAAATGCTAAATCAAAGAATTTGTTACTTTTTTTGTTGGAAATACGGCATTCCATTGGGCATCAGAGAACGGGTTTATTGATGTTGTCAAGTATCTTTACTCTAAGAATTTGGATCCAGGATCCTATACATTGAAGTTCAAATTTGATTTCCTCAACACACACCACTTCATTGGGCATCGAAATATGGCAGAGTCGATATTGCAGAGTTTTTGGTTGAGATTGGATGTGAGATAAGTCCTTTAAGTGTTAATAATTGCCCAAATGTTTTAATGTTACGCCTCTTCATTTAGCAGCATCACAAGGATTCTCCAAAATCATTGCTTTGCTATTGGATCACGGAGCAAATATAAATGCTCAAGATAAATTAGGATGCACTGCCCTCCATCAAAGTATTCTTAATGACCAGTTGTCATGTATCGAGATTTTGCTTAAGTATAATCCAGATATGAAAATTGTGAATAATAAACAGTATTCAGCATATGATTTGGCAATGATTGAAGGCAACCAAAGAGTAATAGAAGTCCTGAATAATTATTCATCAAGGATGCAATTAATATGTGATGAAAACAATTGATAGTTTAGCAACAGTTAGAGCCTTTTGCGGTTGGTGCTACTTCTTTAATGCTCTCGACTTGGGTATTAACATTAGAAAACCTCATTGCTTCCAATGCCACAAAAGAAAATAGCTGATCAACATTCTCTCCTGAAAGAGCAGATATGAAAAATATCCCTTTAAACTTGTTTCGATAAGTATTGGAGACTTCCTCGATTGTCATTGCACAGTGCTCAAAGTCATCCATTTTATTAACAGCTAAAACAATCGGAGGAATTGGTGAACATGCCGATTTAATCAACTCGACCCATTGGTCTATCGCTTGGAAGGATCCGGAATCATTAATTGACACTGTCACAACAGCACAATCTGAAGACCTTGCATATAATGGCATAAGCGCTTGAAATCTCTCTTGTCCAGCAGTATCCCATATAAACAAATCAACAGGGCCATTCTCAAGAATCACACGTTTTCTTTGATGATTCCCACCAACTGTGGCTTTAGTTTCAGTTGCAAACTGATCAGAAACATACCTGCATATAATAGAAGTCTTTCCGCATCCAGAATTTCCGAGTAAAACCACTTTGTAATGGGGCAAAAAGTCAATTGTGTCCATCGCCTGTTGCATAGAGTAAATTTAAGAAAAAAAACATCGTTTAGAATTTTTTGTATCGTAGTATTTACATGTATTGGGATCATTTTACATTTGGGTTCCGTCAAATTTCAATTTGAATGTGATGATTTGAAAATTGAAAACATTATTTTAGTTTGACAGAAAAAATTACATGGTAAAGTGTTTTATTGAATTTTTCGGTGAGGTTTGTTCATTGACCAACAAAAAGATTGTGGATATCAAGGTAATTTTGTTGGTTGTTATTTTAATTGTGATATCCTTCTGCCATAATCTTGTACTTGATGAATTCTTCTTTGATTTGATTTTTTTCAGATTCGGAACTGTTAAGATTTTGCTTAGTAAGCTTCAAAGCACCCCTGAGTTTATCAATTGCATCATTTAAATTTGATCTTTCTAATGAGTATTGATCAATATATTGCTTACAAGTACTTAATTCTTCTTTCAGTGTATTGACTTGTGTTTTTAATATTACCAGTTTTGTTCTCTGTTTTGTTACTTTTTGATCAAGCTTTGATATAATTGATTTCATTTTTTGATTATCTTGTATATCTTTCTTTTGTGCTCCAAAATGGGCTTCGATCTCATTTGTGAATGTACTAATAAATGCAGAATCCAAAATCTCTAGCTCAAATGGATATGAAGGCGTTCCCATGTGTTCACTTAGAACTTTATGCAACTTTTTAATAGCAATACGTAGTGATTCATGGTCATTTTTATAACCATTCATCGTTTCTTTTAATGATGCATTGATTCTAATAAGCGCTTGATTCTCAATCTGCATTTGGTTCAAAGAATCTTGTGTGCTTTTTCCATAATTAGAAAGCTGTTCTTTTAGGTATTCTACTTCGTTTTTATAGTCATTTTCAAGTGATACCATCCTGCTCAATTTATCTTCAACTGTTTGAATCTGGTTCTTTGTGATTATATATTGTCTTTGAAGCTCTGTATTCTCATGTTGTTTAATTAACAAATCAGATTTCAATTCATCATTTCGAGATCTTTCTACAGAAAGCAATTGAACTTGAGTTTGCAATTTACGGGATTCTTCTGTTTTAAGATTCAATTGTTCTTTGAGAGATTCTAATCTCTCGTCAAGCTCAGGAATTGTCTCTAAATAATCTTTCAATTTATTTTCTAGTTCATTATTCTGTTCGGTTTGAGCACTAATCTTGAAAGATAAATCAGATTCTCTGGCTTGATACTCTTGAATGTTGATCTTCAGATCATGATTTTGTTTTTGAGAGTCTCTAAAACTTTCATTTAGTTTAATAAGCTGCTCCTGATAACTAGACCTGATTGATTCCACTTGATTCTTAAATAATTGCTCATTTTCAATTCTTTGCTGGTTCATTACTTCTTGATTATGGTCCATTATTTGTTTATTCATTTGAATATCTTGTTTAAGCTTCATATTCAACTCTGTAATTTCAGTATTCTGATTTGATAGTTCACTAATTCTAATCTGAGAATCGGACAATAGTTTCTTTAAATTGAGAATATTAATCTCCTTATCAGACAAGAGAGATTTGTGTTCTTCGATCTCCTTTTTCATATCAATGGAAATAGATTTATAATTTTCAATTTGTTCTTTGAGTTTTTGCATTTTTGATTCCCGATCTTTTATTTTCAGCTTAAGTTCGTCAAGTTCTAAATTTTGTTTGGAAGTCACAACAATCAGATTTTGATCAATATTAGAAATCTTCGAGCTTAAGTGCAATATTTCATTTCTTGCTGTAGATAATTCTTGCTGAAGAGATCCATTGATTTTTTGATTGTTATTCAGGTCATTATCTTTTTGGGCTAATAACTTATTTTGCTCTTGAATCTGTTTACTCAAAAGCTGATTACGCTCATTTAGATTTTTGTTTTCTATCTCGATATTTGATTTCTCTTGAGTTAATTTCATTACTATGGAATTAGATTCTCTTAATTGAACACTAGAATTCTTATATTTTTCCTGTTCTTCACAAAGTTGTTGACCCAGAATCTCATTATCATTGATTAATTGAGAAATCTTCTCAAATTGTTCTTTTATCACAATATCATTTTGAATGCACTTTTCATGAGACAATTGATACTTCTTTTGCATTTCAGACATAGAATTGTGATACTCCGAAAGCTTTTGAGATCTCATCTCTAATTCATCATGAAGTTGTTTAGATTTTGATTTCTCCTCGATGATCATATTATTCATAAATGTGCTATTTGATTCTTTTTCGGTCAATCTTTTTTCTAATTCTAGTTTCTCGGATAATAAACTAGTAATTCTTAGAGAATTTTCATCATTGAAAGATTTATATTGGATTATTGTTGAATTGAGTGATTCTTGAATATCTAAACTATTCTTCATGGTGGTTTCTGCCTGAATAAGTTTTTGAGAAAACTGAGATACTTTTTGTTTCGATAAACTATTTTCCTTTTGGATTTTAATGCATTTTTCTTTTTCGATTTCGAATTCTTGTCGAATATTTCTAAGTTCTTCTTGGAGGGATCCACATTCACTGGATATTGAGTCTTTTTCTCTTATAATAAATTGATTTTCTTGGGACATCAACATTAATTGGTTTTTTAATTTGGCATTCTCTTCTTGAAGTATCATAATTTGGCCTTGAAGAGTTTCAAAATTTGTGTTTTTTTCTTTTTCGATCTCATTAAAAGCTTTGATACTCAACTTAGTTTTCTTTAACTCAATAGAATACTTTTCTAATGTAGAATTAAGTTGGTTTAATTCCAAATCTTTGTTTTCATTTTGATGCCTTAAATCTGAGATAATTTGATCTAGTTCAGATTTCTTATTTATAGAAGCATTAATTTCTTTGTTTTGTTTGTCAATTACTGTGTCCTTATTGGTTATCTCTTCCCTAAGGGTTTTTATGACGCTCTGATATTGATTCTTATCAGATTCATATTTTTCAATCTTTATCATGAACTTCTTATTTTCCATAGATATCTCATTTATTTGATTATCCATAAGGACCATTTGCTTATTCTTATTTTCAATATCAGATTTCATTTTAGAAAATCTCGATTCGAAATTCATCTTGTCCTCATTTAATTCATTCATTTGTTGTTGATTTTCAATAGATTTCTGTTGAACAGAACATTTTAATTGATTAATGTACGCTTCCAAACTACATATTTTCTCTTTAAGATGTTTTTCTTTCTCTTGTGCTGCAAGTTGGTCACTTGTGGAACTTGAAACATGGGTTTCATGGTTTTTTTTAATGGATGCTATCTCATTTTTTAATCCTGATACTTCAACCCCAAATTTCTTTGATAATTGTTCATTTTCTACTTTGATCTTTGCAATAATATTCTGCAAAACACTTATCTCATTCATAGAAGTGGTCAATGAATATTTTAGTTCGTCATTTTGTTTCGAAATACGAGCATTTTCGTTCTCAGACTCATTAATTATTCTTCTAGCTTCCCCTAATGATTTCTTTAAACTATTAAACTCCTCATTGGTCATCAAATTCTTTGATGAATCAACCTTTTTAGCTTTTTCTTTCAATTTTTGGTATTTAGACAGCAATTTATTATACTCATCGACGTATCCCTTTTTAATAATCGCGATTTTCTCTCTGTTTCGGTTCTTAAGATCAGCAAACATCCTCAAAACTTCTTCTTTCGAAGGAAAATTAGCTTTTTCTCCTTCAGACAATGATCCATTTGTCATAGATAATGAAGATTTGAAAAATGTTAACTCTGTAAGGAATTCTTGAGCCTGTTCGATTAATTCAACCTTTTCCTCGCGTAATTTATGATTCTCATTTAAAAGACATGAGTAACGAGAATCAGAACTCGACATAACAAGATCAATTTTACTAATAAAACTCTTTCCTTCTCACCATATAATACGCATCTTCTGTCGTATAGTATAAACTAACAATGCCTTCAAGCTCAAACCCCATACTCGAGTATAAAGTCTGGGCAGGAATATTACTTTCTTCAGTATGCAATGAAAAGACATTTGTATCAATGTGCTCGTTGAATAAATGCAATAGCAACGATGTGGCAATGCCCCTTCTCCGATAATTGCTGTCAACGCTCAAAGTAGTTATATATATATGCTTTTCTGATTCATGGCTTTTCTTTTTGTATGATATCTCTCCAACAACGTGTTCATCTAAAATACAAACGTATGCCCCCAATTTGGGATCATCAACAATATGTGTGTAAAATTCTTCGCAATAATTCATCTGGAAATTGATATCGTGAAGGACTCTTATAAAATCAACATGATCTTCGGTAACCCGGACTATCTTATTCATAATGAGGTGCTTTTCTGCAGAAATTTTTTAAATTTTTTGTTATCGTTTTTACCTGAAATTTCTCCCTTCATAAAGATCATCTTAATATGTTTGGTATTTTCATTCAATAAAGGAATCAGATATAGCAGGAGGTGTGATGTTGATCCATTCTCAAGGTGTATAATTTTGAGAAATGAAAGGCTTGAATATTCTTTTAGATTTTAAACCATTTGTCAAAGATAAGCATGATTATCGACACCTTTAAGAATCGGATTGTTTCATTATGTTGTTGAATTCCTCAAGAGAAAAGGAGATAATAAGACAGAAGAAGACAAAAAACCACATTCATTAGATATGTTTGAATTAATTATTAAGCTCAGCATGCTTCATCCAAAGTTACAAAAAACAAAACTCTCATCAAGCAATTGAGGATATCATTGACTGTATGAAAATTTGTGAAAATTGTTTATTAATAACTCCACTTTTTATTCGCCAAAGACCAAAAGTGCCCTATTGTTAAAAAATAAACTGACAAATTTGAAACAATTCTAAAATGATTCTTGTGTTTTTGTATTATCATTCCTGTTGTTACTTGAATCAGGGCGATGAAACAAATATTATAATCATGAATGGTAAATCTTACATTGAGCACCGCTATACGCAAACAGGGAAAGCAACTTTTCGAGTTTTTGATGAAGGGACAAAATTAAGTTATCTGATTGTGGGAGGTGGCGGTGGCGGTGGTTCTAGACACGCTGGAGGAGGTGGTGGAGGCCAAGTTATTATTGCATCTGAAGTTAGCATTCCTGTGGGTGAGTATGAAGTGGATGTTGGTGATGGGGGGCAAGGTGGATATGATGAGGATGTTGGCACAGGAGTGAATGGATCGGATTCAACTTTTTGGGGAGAAATTGCTCGAGGTGGCGGAGGCGGAGGAAGTTATTCAATAGGATCTGGGACAGTTGGTGGATCTGGCGGGGGTGCTGGATATGGTGGTTCTTTTGGGCTCACCAATAAGAAAAAATCTGTTAGGGGTATATCTTATGGAAACAATGGAGGATCTTCGATTGATGGTCTTGGATGCAATGCATACTACCATGGAGGAGGAGGGGGAGCTGGGGGGAAAGGAGGTAATGGTGTTGTCGGAAAAGCCGGAAATGGAGGCCCTGGAGTAAAATGGATTGATGGTGAGTACTATGGTGGTGGCGGTGGAGGGGCAGCTTATCAAAATGGAAATGCTGGTGATGGAGGAGTTGGCGGAGGAGGTGGTGGAAATGCCCATATTGGAGGAGAACAATGTATTGTTGGAGGATCTTTTGGTAATGGAAATGGTGGAGAAAATGGGGAATTGGAAATACCAACAGGGAATTATAAGGCCGGAAATGGGTATAGAAATTCAGGTGGAGGTGGAGGGGCAGGATCACAACATTCTATTGATAATGGAGTTTTTTCCAAAGGTGGGAATGGAGGATCAGGGATTGTAGCAATTAGATATTTATTAAAAGCTAATCCAACAGTGAATCAATTGGTTACAAATTCCATATCAAGAGCTTTAATATCTCTATTTTTCATATATTATTAACCTGATTAAAACATAATTTTCTAAATTTATTCCAGTTGAAAGAATTAATTCACCAGGGTTTTCCAAATTCGGTCGATTATTATTTTTCCATTTGGGATTTGTTGTCTTTGTTATGGAAAAAGATGACATTGAACCAATCTCATCCACAAGTAATTTGGAAACAATCTTCATACTGATACTTTTTCTGAATATTAGTTACAATATCTCAATAAAATTATACTGTGAGTACGATAAAATGCCGGTATAGGGATGTTAATTGGGGTATAAAAAATCAATTTTGGGGACATTTTTTAAAAAATGGGGGTCAAGTTTCTGACATAACAAAATTTTTTTTCGGATGAATTTTTGGAATGCTCTCCCCACTCACCATTTAAATAAAACAATTTTTTGTTATATTTTTTATTTTTGAAATCCAATAATCATCGAGAAATACACACTTTTTGGATCTATTATTAATCATTCATTATCGTATTCTTCAGAATTAGTCCCATACAAACGATTCACCCTCAAAACCCCAAAACGATTTTTTTATTCTGAATTTGACACCCAAATATACATTAGAAAATTAGTGTAAAAACCGGTTTACATTATTTTATATAATCGAATTCCCTTCAATTAATTCATAAATTCTTTGATCCCAAAAACCTAACCAATATGACCCCTAATTTTGAATTAATAGATAAATGGGGTCATTTTGACATCCTTATGCCGGTATCATTGAATATATATTACCTATCATAGTAGTACCTTTTATAATGGCTTGAAATTTGTGAGTTTGTACTAATATGTGGACATGGGCTTCAATATTATATGTTTGTGTCTGGGCGAAAACATTATTCAATGTAGTTTTATGATCTTTAAAAGAATGAAATAACTCAAGAAATCCTGAATATAAACAGTATAATTGGTTTTAATCATTATAATAAAAATTCAGGAAATCATTCTTCCAGTTCCAGCTATTTTAATATATATCCATTTCCAGATGGACTATTGATATGAACAATATTGCCAAAAAAAATTGAAATTGAATAGATGAATTGTTAACATCACACTTATTGGCACAATAATAGAGAAAGATAAATCAGACAAAAAAAATTGAATGATGGGATTAATCATTGTCATATGAAAACCAGATTTGATAAAATCATTTACTCTTTAGATATTCAAATACACAAAGATGGCCATATTCAATTGCTAATCCCAATGGTGTTTTATCATCTTTATCTTTTGCATTAATATCAGCATTATTATTGACTAGATATTCTACAACACTAAGATGACCATTAGATGCAGCAAAATGAAGAGGAGTAGAATTAAAAATCATGTCTCAATATCTCTTGTTATTGCACTAATATTAGCATTATGATTAACAAGATATTCAACAACACTCCTATGGCCTTTCTTTGCCGCCATATGAAGAGGAGTAGAATCAAATATAATTACTGAACATATTTTGTTTTTGTATTTATATCCGCTTTTTGATTAACAAGATATTCAACAACATTTAGAATACCATTTTCAGCAGCACAATGAAGAGGAGTCCAATCAAATTTAAAAACTCAACACTACTATCTTTTGCATTTATATCAGCATTCTGATTAACTAGATACTTAACAACACTAAGATGACCATTAGATGCAGCGCTATGAAGAGGAGTCGAATTATACCAAAATTGTGAATATCTTTTGTCTTTGCATTTATGTCAACTGCTTGATTAATAAAATACTCAACAACATTAAGATGACCTTTTATGGCAGCTATATGAAGTGGAGTTGAATTAATTACAAAACCTGAATATATCGTGTTTTTGCATTAATACCAGCTTTTAAATTAACTAGATATTCAATAACACTTAGATGACCTTTCATTGAGGCATAATGAAGCGGAGTCCAAGAAAAAATGAAAGAATGGCATCTTTGGTTTTTATATTTACATCAGCTTGTTGATTTACTAGATATTCAATAACACTAAGATGACCATTTGATGCAGCAAAATGAAGAGGAGCCATATTATAACTTAAAATCTTACAGCTTTGGTTTTCTCATTTGCATTGAATCCATTCTCTATCATGAAAGCTAATAATGATAGATGGCAAAACTCAGAAGCATTGCAAATAATCTCTGGAACTAAAAACTCTTGTCTCTGACTCAAATGGTATAGATCTAAACAACCGCTGCAAACAACCATAGATAGAACTTGATCATTCATCTCAAATCCTTTCATTAATAAATGCCTAAAACACTTTATTGAGCCAAAAAATGCAGCAAATGAAATGAAATCAAGGAATTCTGGTTTAAAACTCCATTCAAATGGACTCCATTTAGCTTCTTGGTCTAAGATTTCGAAACCTTTTAATTCTTCATCATCATCATATTTGAGACAATACTCAATACTCAAAAAAATAAACCCATATTGTATCATCTGATCAATTTCACTCTCATTCTCGAAGAAAGACATATCAAAACCATGGTTTTGTAACTTATTTCCAATTTGATTAGTAAAATCACTGATTTCTTTTCGAAAATAATAACATAACAAGAAGCAGTCTCTTCTATTCAAAAATGGTTCGATTTCTTCAAACAAAAAAACATTTTGCTTGTACAGGCGGTATATCAAAACTGGACACTCTTCAGATTTTTCTATTAGTTTTCGACGAAAATCAGCGATCTGGCAATACTCTTTTGATATTCTCACTGCTTTTTCTAGTTCATGAGGACGAATCTTTGGTAACATAATAATACGATCAACACAAAACCCCATATCATTAATATTTATTTTGTTTCCATCTCCAAAAAGAAATCGCTCAAAAACAATATTCTCTTCCATCAGAAAAATGACTTTTTCTGATGTGACTTTCTAATTTTGCCAAGATCTACATCAAAGTTCCTTATCAAACATAAAGTATCGATTAACATTAGTTTTTATAAACAGTGGTATTTTAATCCAAAAATAAGGGAATATTCATTCAGACTTTTCACCACTGAAAGAGACTACAATTTATTTGTGAAAATCATATCCTTGAATATGAATAATGAGATAGAATATTTAATTTCCGCATTATCAATATCCTTTGTACATCTTGGTATGACCATACCAGGTTCAAAAAAATTCTGAATGAGCAGTGTCTTTCTTCTAGAAAAACAGAAGATTGTACCGAAATAGAATGATCTTATTTGTTCCAATGGAATCAATGATCCATAAAATTGAGAAATAAATTATGAGAATAACTTGAACTTAGAGACAGATCAATATCATTGATTATTTTCTAATTCGATCGAAAATGAACATAAAGATGTTAATATTGTGATGATTAATGAGACTCATCATATGAAGCATGAGAGCTAATGACAAAATCAAATAAAACAATTTGGAAATTTCCTAAACAATCTAATAATATGATGGTATTTCTCTATGAGGAAGGGTCTGATATGGATATTTTTGTTTGGCAGTTAGGACACTTGCCATATATTGTTTTGTACCCATGTTCCATTCTTTTGTTCTCAGTTAACCAATCAACAAGACATGATTTGTGATAGTGTTTCGAACATTTGGGATTCTCACATACTATTTCAGGTAGCTCACCTCCAAATCTTGTAGAAAAACATATTGGGCACTCAAAATCTTCGTCTTCTTCGTCAAAAATTGGAGGAGGAAACACCATTCCCATTATTATCTCCATATTTTTTCGAAGAGAAATTGATGGGTTCCATTGTATAGCTTTTTCATCAAAATCCCTTTGTTTCTCTATCCTCAATTGTTCACTCCCTTTGAATTTAACATTAGGCCTGAAAAATGGCCTTTTGGGGTTAACTTCAATAAAAACCCAAAGCTGTGGAGAGATATAAATCAGTCTTGTGTTACTTGACCTGGGCGGATTGCGGGGCTCAATTACACGAGTGTTTTTATCTATATCTTCAAACTGTTCCCAGAATGGGGAAAACAATGGAATTGCTTCTTTGTGCTTATCAACTATACTCTTCAGTGTAGACTTGTATTGATCCCATTCAAATTGTATCTGTATTGGCAAATCAGAATTTATGATTGGAGGAGAGCGAGGGAAATCGTTTTGGAGACCAAACACGATGTCTATCTTACGAGATTTCTGATCAAGAAGTGTAACTGTGAAACTTGATAAACATGGATCAATTGATGTTATATTTTTCCATTCTATTTTTCGTATATCATCAATAACCCTATGAAAATAAATGTTTTGAGTGAATCGAAATGAATTTACATTATTACTAACCAATTTTACAACAAAAGCAAACATTCTATCACAAAATTCATCAATACTCTTTGATCTAGATATTTCAGCCTTTAAAAATGATTCTTTCCCACGAAAAATCACTGATAGTGCAGGATCAACTTCCAAAACCCTTTGTTTAATTGATACCCGAGCAATAAAATCTTCATCTCCAATAGATATTAAACATATCACAAAACCTGGCATTCGCGAGTCGGGTATCAAGAAAAAACGATTCGTACTCATTAACAATTTATTTTTGGAAGACAGATGAAAGATGAGAAGGTAATTTGTGGATTAAAACCCGGTGTGCATTGATGATTGTTATTTCTTTGTTGGATGCGGTCCCGTTTTCAATCATTTCTATGATTTTCGGTATTGATTTTCCAACAATCTTAAGGATATTTGTGAAAAGTGTTATCATCTCGTAAACACTTTCTCGAAGCAACTTATTGGGGCTTTTAAAGATGAGCTCAATACATGAATTCATTAATATCAATAATTCGAAATATGAATGCTTGCAAATCATTCTGAGCGAATCTTGAAACAGATATGAAAGTTTGTGATTAGATAGAACTTGAGAAAAAAGAATTCCATGATACTTAATGATTGTATTAAGAATCTTGAAGGAACTGTGTGCTAATTCTTTGTTGGAATCTCCAAGAAATGATACAACCTGAATAGAGCAATCAGATGATAAAAAACACGAGGCAACATATGAATCTTTCACCAAAATTGATATCATTTTCAGATAGTCAATTAGAGACCTCATATTAGAATAATGACTGAGATATGCAAGAATCAAACTGTAAAAATCTTTGGCAATTCTAGAAGGAATTGTCGTGGAGTGAATTACTGACTCAAATCTCGCTACAAATCTTATTATTGTTAGTATTATACTTGATACACTAGAATTTTGATTTGATACGATTTGACTAAAAAGCAAAGAGACTAAAATGATTGCCCAATCATAATCATCCATTTTAATATGCATTAGTATTGAATCACTTGCAGACAACAATATATCTATAAGCATAATAATATCGTGAACGATTATTCTTGGGTCAATTATTTTATATGATACCAATTGTTGGAGGAAGAATGTATACATAGTTTTATCTTTTACAACCTGAAAAATGAATTTTTTGAATCTGTGTGGTGCTAAACGAGATATATTTGCTAAATAATCGAATGTAAAAAATTCATTGAACCTTGTCTCTGGGATGATACTTGTAAGCCCAGTTACAAAAACAAGTGTTAGTATATCAATAGAGATGGGACTGGTTGATTTAATAAAAAAATCCTTAAATATGGAAGCATTGTTTTGAAAAAAGGAACATACTGATTCTAAAACCCTTAACTCAGCTGATTCAATATAATCAATTGATTTTTTCAAATTTAAACCCCTAAATGACAATTTGAGGACCTGCAATAAATGCAAATTATATAATTTGCAGTAAATTCCAGACATATCAACAGATAGACAAGAATAATCATCCGGTTCAAGTAAAAAAGATGCAAATGGGCAATTCTGTAAACATATATAGGTTATATGATATAATTTGGAAATACAATTTTGGAATCTTTTCAGTAAACTTTCAACAGAATAGAAAATATATTCGAAAATCCATAATAAAACTGGGAAATTCAGCTGATCAATATCTAAATCAATATACATAAAGAATTCTGTATGTGTCATTTGTTTTCCTTTGGAAAATGATAAAAAAAGAGGACTGTGGTTAATGTATTGGGTACATCCATTTAAAACTAATTCATCTATGATTGGATCATAAACAAGACACTGTGGAATGTGTTTTGTTTTATAAGTATCACTGTACAGCTTTCTAAGAACCGGAGAGAGAATATCATGATTTTCCCCGTTTTTATAAGAAAATGAACTTTCATCAATATCATTAAAAAAGTATTCCTTTGGACTAACAATGTTAAGGCCGAGAAGAGCCCCCATTTCGCGTGGGTTGGAAAAAGATGTCTGCACTATTTTTTCTTCGGTATTCAGAAACTCGGGTTTCGACTTAGCTCGAATCAATGAATAGGCTTTCCTAAACATGAAAAAACTTTTCTGTTTTTGAACATTCATTAACCACTCTTGAGAAAAAACCAAAAAATCTTCATATGTTCCGAAATAATTTGGATTGGGAAAACTATAGAACCACCAACTCTTCCAAGATGAGATTGATTGCAAAAAAGGCTGAAGTTTCTTTTCTACTTTGCTTACCTCAGATACTTCAAGGGTTTGTAATTCAATTTGCTGAGCATAACTAGGTAAAGACTTGTTGAAGCGGTCAACTTTTAAAAACAAAGGGCGCTGAAAAAAAGCACTCAATCGATCCATAGAATCCTTCTCACTCAGTATTCCCTCACTAATAAGCTTCCAATTGTCTATCTCTTTCTTAAATGATCCATATTCTCCAAACAGTTTGATGTCTGGGAATCGGAACATAAAGAAAAATCTGGAGACAAAAAACTCATTTTATGTTAGGGATTCTTGAGATAAGCGCTGACAAAACGACTGAATTATGTTCAATGACAGAGTTTATTATTGAAGGGAAGCAAGAAGAGAATGTTTGTAGCTTCAAGATCAAACAAGTGTTTATTCATACGGGCTTAAACAACGTCAATTGTTGGTATAACCTTCCTATAGATTATAAGCTGTGTATTCATGATTTTGAGTTTAGAATTGGGTCCAAAATCATCAAACCAATGATTGAAGAGAAAGAATCTGCCAAAGAAATGATGAGAGAAGCGCGAGAAAATGGTATCACAGCCATTAAAGCTGATTACGGTGGAAAAGGAGTCATGTCCATAGATCTTGGAGAACTTCCTCCTCATATTGAATGTGTTGTTGAAATAACAATTGCTTTTGTTCCAAAAGTAAGAAAAAATGGATTTGAAATCACATTTCCGATGATTGTCCCAAAGAATAGGGGTAAGAGTAATGGATTGGCCATTTATTGTTGTAGATCATTCTCATTTTGTTTTGAAGTATCAAATCATAATGGAATCAAAGATATTGTTTCTAATATTACTGGAACAACAACTTTGATTGATGATCATTGTATGAGATTTGTAACTAATGATAAGCCATACGAAAACAATATTATAATTAATGTTCTTCTTTCAGAGAATTGTATTAATCATGCTTCATTTTATGGAACACATATGTTAATATCAGGTGTTCCTCAGTTTGCCACTGATTTTAACACTCCAAACAGTAACTTTTTCTTTATTGTTGATTGTAGTGGCTCAATGTCTGGTGCGAGAATTAAAAAAGCTGTAGATTGTTTGAAGATCTTTATTAGATCGCTACCCAATGGATGTTTCTTTGATATAATTTGTTTTGGATCATCATATCAAACACTTATGGGGCATCCAGTTAGGTACGATTCCATATCTCTCTCCAAAGCTTTATCAAAAATCGATAAAATTGATGCCAATTTGGGTGGAACCTTATTGTTGCCGCCTCTTGAATTTGTATTTGACTCTCATGCAAAATCAGGTTTTGTTAATGAAGTTTTTGTTTTGACAGATGGTAAAATATCTAATTATGACGAAGTAATAGCTGCTGTATCTCTTAAAAGAGATTCTTATAGGATATTCACTATTGGTGTTGGAAACGATGTTGATGCTTCATTGATAGAAACCATGGCCTCTGTCTCAAATGGAACTGGGATTTTTGTAAATGATAATGAAGAATTTGGATTGGTTGAAAAAGTTATTGACCAATTAGAATCTGCTTGTTCTGTTGCATTATCTGATATAATGTTTGAAATAGATTCTCACGATACATATGAAATAGTACCTTTCCCATTGGCTCCTCTATTCCATGACACACATTATGAGGTTGTTGCACGATCAAAATCCAGATTTTCGAGTGAATCTTCAGCTTGCTTTATGGGGGAAATAAAAGGAAATCCCATTCATATCCCTTTTGTTCCAGTGGATGTTACTGAAACAGTTGGGAAATCAATTGAAGCAATTTTTTCTCTTAAAATGATTCAGGAATTCCAAAGAAAGATAACAGTATTGCAAACTAACAAGGAGAGTTTTCAGAATGAAAAGAATGCACTTATTGAATTGAGCATCGCATCAAATATATTGTCAAGATATACCTCATTTATTGGGATTGATTTGGTCAACATGGAAGGAGTTGTCAGGCCTAAAGCTGGAAAGCATGGTCATGCAAAAATCATTCCCAAATATGATTATGTTGATCCTTCATCCACATCAACTGCAGAAATACCTGTCTTTGTTAATAATGAAAAGAAAGACATCGTTGAGAAAAAGAAAGAAGAATCCATCCTTATTGAAAATATTCTTGCATTCCAAAATGCAGATGGCTCGTTCCAAGATATTTCTCGGGTTATACCATTCCAATCAATTGATTCATTGTCATCATTTCCAATCCAAATCCAATACACTGTTTTTGCCCTCGCTGTGCTAAACGCCCTTTGTCCAAATTCCCTTTCATTTCTCAGGATTATTATCCGCAAAGCAATGTCAACTTTATACGCCTGTGATGATGTAAAAGATTGGCATAAATCAATTGAAGAGTCTATGTCAGTTATTTCCATATCAGGCCACGGCCCTAAATAATCATAATATAAACTTCACAAAATTAATTGAAACTTTTTCTTAGGTTTGAAAAGAACGATAAAAAAAGAAAACGTTTTATGGGCGAATCGAATGTTGTTGATGCACCAAACCAAATAGGGAACTATCAGTTCCGTGGGAATATTGGAGAAGGTGCATTTTCAATTGTGAAATTAGCAATGAATACAGAAACCAAGGAATACTTCGCGTGCAAAATTATATCCAGACAACGTCTTTTTTCAGCACAACTAGAGAGCCGTTTTGAAGTTGAAATACGAATTGATCAACAACTTCATCATTCGGGAATTGTTCAGATTATTGATTTGCTCAAAGATGAAAAAAATTTTTACGTTATTATGGAATTTTGTCCAAATGGTGATTTTTTTCAGTTCATTATTGATAATGGCAAGCTTAAAGAATCTGTTGCTGCTGACTACATGAGACAGATTTTTGATTCTCTTAAGTATGTTCACTCATTCAGCATTGCTCATAGGGATTTGAAACCTGAAAATTTACTTCTTGATCATAACAACCAGATTAAAATAAGTGATTTTGGTCTTTCAAGGTATGTTGGAAAGAATGGTCTTGTAGACACACCATGTGGCTCCCCATGCTATGCTTCGCCTGAGTGTCTTTCAGGCAAATCCTATGATGGTTGCATGAGTGATATATGGAGTTGTGGTGTTATTTTATATGCTGCAATGACTGGACAGCTCCCTTGGACGAAAAGGAATCAACAACAACTATTTGATCAAATTAAACGTGGAGAATATACAATTCCCAACTATTTAACAGATAATTGTAGAGGATTTATCAGAGGGCTCATGACTGTTGATATATCTAAGAGATTAACAATAGAACAAGCATTAGAACATCCATGGCTTAAAACCAGTGAGTCTATCAAGCGACCATTGATTTATAAGCAACCTAGATTAGTAAGTCTTAAGCAAGTAGACAGGTTTTTTGATGTTGATAACGAAATATTTGGAGAAAATAATAGGATTAATGATGATAGGCCACCAACATCTCGTCAAAAAACATTTTTTGAGACTTCCAAAATACTGCAAAATCTTCCAGGTCTTCCACCTATAAGGAAGAAGCCAACAAATGATCAACCTCTAACAAATATTTCCAAGCCTGCAATTAAAACGCTCGATGTCACTATAAAATCGAAACTCGGTAATTCTAAAAAACTTACTTCGACGGCTATGGCAATGAAGAGTCAAGCGCAGATAGGAGGTTATCAGCCTGGATCAAGAGCTGGCCAGAGGCCAGTTAGTATTTCTAAGCCAAAAGGAAAATAATGTATATACCTTGTTTGTAAAAATATATTAATTAAAAATACACATTTACTAGATATGGTTTCAACAAGTCGAAGTTTTTTTCATTAATCTCTATTAGTTCCTCCTGGCAAACATATGACACTGGAAATGGGCAGCGCTCTTCGCCAGACATCACTTTAAACCACGTGTCTTTATCAAGAACATATCCATCTCTATTGGTCATTGGATTTTTCATTGGTTTTCCTGTGACAACATCTCGGGCTCCAATTGCAAGGTTTATCGATATAGCTAAATTGGAATTCTTCATCTTCTTTTTGATCTCTTTGGCTGGTTCGGGGAGAGCGACAATAGGTTCGATTTCATCTTTCTGTGTTTCTTCGGTATTATCTGTGCTATTATCTTTTTTTCTCACTAATTTTTTGATTTTCTTTTTAATTTTTTCTTTCGAGGCTGGCAATAGTGGCTTATTTTCGCTTTTCAAAGAGCGAATTCTCTTTACCATTGATACTGTGCTCTCTTCCTCTTCCACCTTGTTTTTTTCTTGTTCTTCTGTCTTTGGTCTTGGGATTTTTGGCTTTATGGTTGTCCCATCTTGAACAGATATTGGATCAAGCATCTTCACTGTATTGACATTGGATTTGGTCATTACTGTCATTGTGTAATCATATGCTTGTTCTTTTAGAGTCTCAACAGGATTGTTTTTAAACTTCGAATCAATAGAAAGTGGAGGTCTATTTGCAAATCTATCGGGAACATATTGCTGGCGGAAGAAATTGCTACATTGATATCCAACCCTTCCTACAAATGGAACTGAAAACAGCCCCCAACACTGATCTGATAATCCAAGTTTCCGAAATAATACTATTCTATCATGAAATCTAGCCTCTTCATCTTCATTCCATGAACCATGGATTGGTGCTTCTCCTGGCGGTCTATTGCGGTAAAAAAACGCATTTGGATTGGAAAACATCACTCTTAGCGAGTCTTGGCGTGCGCTACTCCAAGAATTCCATATTTTTTCAGATAATCGAAAAGGCAATGGATCCAAGCTTTTCCCACTTTTTATATAATCTATAACACCATTTGGATTGTATCCTGATCGTTCATATGCGTACCAAATCTTTTCCAAAGGCAACTTGGGATAATTATCCATTATGTTCTTTAGATTCTTATTTAGAGCTTTCAAATCAGCAGAAACAACCGATTTTGATTGAATTTGTGCGATTGGAAATACCTTTTTCATTGTTAGTTCTGGAACGTTTTCATCATCAGAACTTGACATTTCGCAAAATGTTTTTTGCTCTTATTTCAGACTATTGACTTTTGAAACACAATGTTATATTAAGAATAAATCATTAAAGAGATTTATAAATGAAAAGCTCAATTCGTTGATACTCCTTTTTCTCAACAATGCTTAGCAATCCCATTATCCATATACAAATGGTGTTATCCAACAATACTTAATGATATTGCAATGTATTATGCATCCAGTAGGTTAATTATATAACCATTCCATTATATTATCAATACACTTTGTGAATCAAATGAATGGGAAATCTTAAAATTGGGAAAATGGCTTCTCTTTCACAATGTGTTCTCTGATGTGATTTAATTGACTTTTAATATGGATCTTGTGAATAATGAGATGTTTTCCGATTTGAAGTTATAAAAATGAGAGGTTGATTTAGTACAATCATATAGGATATTATTACATGCCCATGAGCACATTTTGTGAAGTTTCATTAGTTTTCATTTTGTTCTGGGAGATGAAGGATGATTTAACAAAATGCATCATGATGGTGAATGGAAATCAAATCTTTTTGCATTTTATTCCGTGAGCTAATGCCAAATCTCAAACTTAATCAGGGTCTATTGTTTTCAACACTCAAAAATTAAGATATTTATTTATCGCTCTGATTTTATTTCTCAGAAATATTAATTCTCAAAATTGTGAATTAGTTTTGATATATTTCCAAATAAAACTGAATGGATTCTGTTTTGTTCTTCAAGATCCAATTTATTATCATTTTCTTTATATGGGTTGGTGTTCGATACTATTTCTCATCAAAAATCAATCAAAAAGTATCGGAAAGCATAAGACCATGCATTGAAAAAACTCTGGTATTCCTGAATATTGTGGGCCAAATCATCATTCCAATGATCATTATGTTTACTCCATTTTTTGATCAGTTTAAAATTGGGATAAACACAATTCTGAAGCAAATTCTGGTTTTCGTATCACTAATCAATATTCTCTTTTATGCTAAGATATTCCTCGATTTGGGACAGTCATGGTCCCCAATACTAGAACTGAAAGAAGATCATAAACTAGTAACAAGTGGGGTATATAAATATGTTAGGCATCCTATGTACACTCACTTCTGGCTTTGGGCAATATCTCAAGGAATTATCCTTGACAATTACCTTGTTCTGATTCCAGGTGTACTGTTCTGGGCTATGCTTTACTTCTTTAGAGTCTCCAAAGAGGAAGATATGATGACCCAAAGATTTGGATTCGAATATGAACTCTACATGCAAACAACACCGAGGATAATTCCCTTTACAAAATGCATCTGTAAATAAATGGCAATTATCCAATATAAAATAAACCCTTAATATATTCAATTCTTTCATAGCTTTATCATCTCAAATTCAATTTATTTACGATTAATTACTTAGTTTTTGTGTGAATAGCCGCCTAATTTGACCACATAATTGTTCATTTTTTCAATAGCTTTTTACTGTTCACAGTTCAAAATCCTTTTCATCGTTTTATATTGAATAGTATATCAGAAATTTAGGAAATGGATCAAGATATTGAGGGTCAATTAATAGAGCTTGATAGCAAGAAGAATGTTATTGGGCCTAGATATTGCATTGTTGATTCTCGGTCTTTCCGTGTTTATGCGAATAAGGATAAAAAGCAAGTGATAAAGGAAATTGATTTTGGAAATATTATTAATGCTTTTCCAAGGGTTAGTGGAGAAGATCCGATAGTGGAAATTAATTTAACGATGGGAAGGTTGCTCTATTTTAAAGCACAAAATCGAAGAGATGCTCAGCTATGGTCGATTGCATTATTAAGGGATCCCTTAACCAGCGAACAGCTCAATATTGATGATTTTGTACAAAATGCAATTGTTGGACGAGGTCTGACATCAAAAGTTGTTCGGGCCCTGTATAAGAAAGATGATAAAGTCTACGCTCTCAAATCCATAAAAAAGGACAAACTTCTGGTTGGAAATGATGGAAAAAGGGCTTTTAAAGAAAGAGATATTTTGAAGAAGCTTAATTCTCCCTTTATTATTCAGATATTTGGTTCTTTTCAAACAGATAAGCGATTTTATTTAATGCTCGAGTATGCCGCTGGTGGAGATTTACGAAAATACATGAGCGAATTCGGATTACTTTCTTTAGAGCATATTAAGATTATTGTGGCTGAAATAGTTGTGGCAATCACATATCTACACGAGTATGGGTTTATTTATAGAGATTTAAAGCCAGAAAATGTCTTGTTAACAGAAAAGGGGCACATTAAATTGACAGATTTTGGTATGGCATCAGAAACAATCAATACAATTAGTAGCACCATGGGTGGAACACATGATTATATAGCCCCAGAAGTCTTTACTGATCGGAAATATTCCAGATCGGTTGATTGGTGGTCTTTAGGAGTCTTACTATATGAACTAGTTCATGGACGTCGCCCCTTTTCTGCGCCAAATCCTAAATATTTGGCTTCCGCTATCATCAATGGTGCTGTTAATTTTGATACTGATATTGAGCCTGCAACAAAAAGCCTGATTACTGCGCTACTAGAAAAAAATCCTGCCCATAGGCTTGGAACCAAATGCGATAATGATGTCAAAGATCATCTTTTCTTTGATGGAATTGATTGGGATTTGCTCGAATCCGTAAAATATGATATAGCATTCACGCCATGTCCTGAAGAAAAAGTACAGTATATGAACGAAATAACAGAGTCTTTTAATAATGAGGATTTAGTTCTTCACGAAGTTTCTGGTTTCACATGGACTGCAGAACCTTATGTTGAAATGTAAAAAATAGTTTAAAATTTTTACTATTGATTCTCAGACTGGACAACATTCATTTCTTCAGCTCCTATTGATCCTTGGATATGATTGTCATCTTGCTTCTCATACATAATTTTCTCGTTGAATTCTACTGACTCATGTGATGTTGATATAACAATCACAAATGCTATTGATGTTATAAGTGGCATTAACTCGATCAGAATTGAATTATCTAAAATGGTAGTAAAGTGAATAAGGCAATGATATGTTAAATGTATAACCAAAAACGGGAAAATAGAAATAAAATAATGAACAACTCTGGTAAAATCAAAGTTTTGGGATACAGTTATCGTATGGATGGTTTTAATTATAAAAACAACAAAAAAGATAGCATAAAGCAATCCTCTAGATGTATGAATAAGTTTTTCATCAACCTCGTCAATGTAAACCATTTGAAGTGACCTAGTACATCTCAAGAAACCATCAAATGAAAACATTACCACCAAATAAACAATACCAACCATATATGGGATGGCCAGTAGAAGAGCTTTTTCTTGGCCAGGTTCGTGTCCAATTAAAAAGATTAATGAGAGGCAATAGAACATGAAGAAACTAGAAAATATATCGTTAGTTATTAAGCTCCGAATACCATTAATTTTGACTGGAAAATATGCATTGATAATCTCAAATGGATCAATGTACAAGAAAACAGCAACAGTCATCCCAAAAGTTAGCATTTGTTCCAAAGACAAACCAACATCTTTAATTTGAAGAATTCCTATGATTATTTGTATCGAAAAATAACATAAAAATACAATTCTAATGATCCCTAATAAAAATGTTGATTTTGGATAGCCTGTAGTCACAGTAAAACTCACTTGTCGACTCATTTTGCTGGAATTAAAAGAGAATGAAGCTACTAATGAGTTGTAATCCATGATGTTATCAACAAATGCTCTCAATGTTGGAACCTTGTTTGTTATATTCGAAACGTTCATAAATTGATTTGTGGTATTCTGTTTAATAAAGAAAGCATCTTTATTTTGTTTGTATCCTATTACAAAAAAATCCCCTGATATATCTATCTGCGATAGATCTTCAAAATTGTTGAAATTCAAATCAATATACAAATATCGATTAAACTTATTAATATCGTTTACAAAAATACTAATTGGGGTTCTTTCATTTAAATCGCTAGAAATATTATAGATTTTTTCGAATTGATTCTGATTCTGAATTTGGAAAAAAAAAGGAACTAAAATTATACATAAAATTAAATATCCAAGAATCCTCTTTATACCAAACGATTTAAAGAAAGGATATTCCGCTACAATATGTACATCTTGTACAACATTCATGTCAACATCTTTCATCGAATCCATTTGTCACCTTTAACCAAAAATTCATCCAGGTGAGACTGAGAGACTAACAAGCTTAACTGAGATAAAAGCCTTTAGAATCTCTATTAAAGGTAGTTTTTGGTTGCCTTTTTTCTTCGGCAGCGGCCGACGATGAATCCTGTTCCCTCTTGCCTGGGATGATGGGGGGCTTATTGGTGGATGTACTTGCTGTGGTAATGAAGAAAATGCGTATATGGGCTGTCTCAAGAGTGTTTTGGCTTCTTTATATCTTTCAAGGCGAATAAGACTGCAGGAGAGCACACAAAACACATAATTATAAAGAATGTATTCAAAGGAGAAGATATTAGGTGATCCTTGTATATACTTATTGATCGTTTTTGCTGTTGCATCAATGTCACCATTTGATGCATAAGAAATAGATAAAAAAAACTCAATGATTTGTAAAAATCTAGTCCTTTCAACATAATTAAGTTTTAAAATACCGGAATTAGCTTCAAAAATGCTTTCAATTTGCAAAAGAACTGATGCTATATCTACTAAATTGTTTTGTTTTACAAAAATCATCAATTCGTTAAATATCTGATTAGATGCGTGTCTAGACAATAATAAATAACTTCTACTATGATATCCTTGTTTTGATAATGACTTTTTTAAGTCTTTTAGAATTTTCTCGTAAAATTGTTGAAAAGATGCTGAACTATTCATGAGATAAATTAATAACAACATTCATTTATTGATTAAATCTCTTTTCTGCTTCGCTAATCCGTTGAACCAGTATTGATATTGCCTTTTCTAGCTCGGATATTTTCTCAGAGAGTTGCCAGATGACTTGATTTGTCCTTTGTATATATCCCAATGCCTCCTTAGAATCTTCAATGGTTAATATTGAAGAAGTTCCAACATTTGAACATTTAATGTTGGATTTTTCAGCTGATTGGATGGGAAGATCATTACAAGGACTCGCATTATATATTGTCTGATCATCGATAATGACTTCGCTATTCAGATACAGCTGCTGCATAGAATCTGTAAGCATGTGTGATTGTACCATCGCACATAACATACCCTTTCTGTAATTGAAAAGTTCTGTTGGTTCGCAGATTTTTAAGTTTTTTATGATTCCCCTGAGATCCTTTACAGATAAAAAATCTGAAACAACTGATGAATCTGAGCATGCTTCTTTAAAACTTGATCCAAAAACCTTGATTAGGCCAGAATTCACTTGTTCTACAGATAATGTCCCTTCAAAGGAAAAATTTGTTCTTATTGATCGTGATTTTTTTGACGCACGGGTTCGCTCTTCTGTGTCCTTCATTAAAATGGTCTCACTTTGGTTCTGCTCGTTATCGAATTCATCTGGATTTGATCGGTCCGGATTCGTTTCTGACATTACCTTTTTGGCACTTTTGATCACTCAGTGTTTTTTCTCCCCCCACTCATTTCCTTGTTCTTCTTTATGTATGCAGTTCCTAATGAAGGCTGAAGTGTGTGCTTATGTGTTGATTCATCCATTTCAAGATACGATAGAATGTCGAATATTGACACGCAACCTGACTTAGGAGTACTTGGTACATAGTCTAGAATTTCTTGAGGATAATTTCCTATTGTTCCACTGCTAATGGTGGATTTAACAAATTGAACTACGGATTCTGGATGAGAAACACCTTCTTGTGTTTGATATTTCTTCTGTAGTTGATAAAAAGACATATCAACAAGTGGGATATCTGTATATTTCACTGGAAAAGGTATGTAATTATTGGTTCTGTTCTTTTTTAGGGCTAATGATTTTCGAAGAATCCTATACAATCTAACAACCAAAGAGGTTGCAACTAAATTAATGGATTCCTGAGATATTTTCATGCCATTTAATTGTGATTCAACAATGATATTGAACTCTTTTTGACAAATTCCATTATTATTAAAAACGTAATTACTAGGAAGGGGTATAATTGTAACACTAGTGGCGTTTGGTGCCTCAAAATAATCACTGTTTTCATCGCTGGAATAATTGTAATCAGAATCCTCATCTATCAAGCTCGAATATACATATGTCATAAAGTTCTTTGTTATTTACAAAAGGTTGTCAACTTTTTGAAAAAGTTATTCCTGACTTTTTCAAATAAAAATCGATTTTTGGAATTATTAAAATCTAAACATTCTTTAACATTATTTGACACTGTTTCAATGCAGCTGTAATTGTTGCATTGGCATAATCAAGGGAACCTGATAACCCGATTCTGGGAGAAAAGTTAATAACAAAAGTAAAAACCTCTTCGATATTAGGTATATCACTAGCTATTAATACTAAGAGAAACAGGGCAAAAATTGTGTCGAAAGCACATGCGATTTCCTTCGTTTTGGAATCCCCTGACTCGATTATATACATCTTTATTTTTGAGAGAATAATATGTGTTTGCATTAGAATATCAATTGGTGAAACCATTGTTGAAAGCAAGAAAAGGTCTTCTGATGCTGATTGAAGTGTTGGATTTGACTTCACTAAATCCCTGGGAACATTACTATCTGAGCACAAATTCAGTGCTGAGGTATCATTACATATATGCTCAAGACGTATATCATGTGATCTAAGTCTCAATGAACATTCATTTTTTGGGAAAAAGTAATCAGAATTCAAACTAACCCCATATCCAAATACCAGCCGGAAAAATGATATTGAGAATATGTATGTTTCATTCTGATCAGTTACTGAGAAATCTGCAAGAATCCTATGTATTATTGATGTGCATCTATTGGTAAAAGCACTGGGAAGTACTTTTCCAAGAGTATCAAACAGCTCATCTATTTCTTGAGCCATATAAAACTCGGGGTGGAATAAAAGTTGATCAAATTTTTCTTGCACGGGATTATCGGCCAAAAACATGGTCTTTCTGTCATAAAACGCTTTTAATGAAAACAAGATCTGATGCATAATTGATGATTGCTTTTCAAATGAATCAAAAACCATTTCGTTAGTTGATATGCGCTGAACAATATATGAATCTTTCGTTAAAAGTTTCGTTGCATTCTCAGAATCCGCTATTAGTTCCCAAAATAATGCATTTTCGTCGATTTCAACAGAGAAAGAAGACGAAATTTTGGATGTTTCTTCAAGAGCAAGTATTAAATCTCTCGTTTGAGTCAAAGAATTCTGAAAATTGGACATTCTCTGTTCATAAATCTCACATTGAAGAAAGAAATGCTGCCTTGCTAGGATAGCAGATGATTTACTCAGACTTTTATGAATTTTTCCTATATAAGGCTTTTCTGGATGCGCAGGAATAATAGAATAGTGGTAGAAGTGAGTCATTTTAGCAAGAGTTAATAACATATTATTCGCTTTCACATCTGATGGGAATTTTGGCGTAAAAAATGAATTAACACGTATAAATTTAATGAAATTCTTGTGTTTTAACAACCATTTACTGAAAGGATCGTCATTATAATTGATAAATTTTTCATCCATAAAAATTATAAACGAATATGAATGATGAAGAGAATAAGAGGCTGGTTAAAGTAGTTAGAGAATTAGTAGGTGGGAAACCTATTGGAGAAATTCCTGTTAGTATGATTTCGGATATTATTACTGTGATTGAAGATCAAAAAAAAGCCGCAATTAGTAATGGACAAGTTGATAGGCTGAAAAGACTCCAGAATATTTCTTCAGGCCTGTTAGAGATGGATCAAAAGCGAAAAATTATTATTAAAAAGAAAAATAAGAATCGAGAAATGGTTAGCAGAGCACAAAATGAGCCACCTCGAAACGTTGTTGAATCTGTTCTTGACGATATTGTTTCTGGGTTTCCATATGATGTTGCTGAAACATATTTACTTCCTTCATTAATTGATCTTATAAAAGAAAGAATTACGGGACTTCTGGATTCAGGTGAGTACACTGCTGCTCAGAAGTATGAAAACATTCTAAAAGATCTTCAAATTCTGGTTGGAGAGAGGGCAATAGAAGAACAGAAGTCTAACAAACTTAAAAGCTGCCTTGATCAGATTAGTACTACCAAAGAAGCATTGCACCAAGCAATTAAATCTTTGGAAATCTCGATCGGGTCACATACAATGAAAATTGATGTTTCAAAAAAACAACTTGTTGAATCATTCAAGCAAGAGCTTAACGAGTTTGATTTGGAAACAGAAGGTCCGCTACCACCACAGTATAGGAAGTTTAGTAGGAATCTTCTCAATCTTAGAGAAACAGAAAAACACCTTCTTAAAACTAGGCGCTTTGAGGAAGCTGGAATTATTAAGAAAGAGGCAGATGGACTTGAAATCATTGAAATGGAAGAATTAAGGGGAAAATACGAAAGATTAAGAAAAATACTTAGAGACAAACTAATCGAGAATTATGAGCAAAAAATGGAGTGTATGGAATCCAGAGCACAGAGAGAAAGAAAGAAAATTGAGTCAGATGGTTTTTCTTTGATTGAAATGCATAAAAAGACCATTGAGAATCTGGAAAAAAGACTTGAAGAAACGAGGACATGTCCATCAAAAGTTGGTACTCCTGTTCAAATCAAGGTGATTCCAATACAAAAAGCACCATTATCGGCGCATAGACCGAAAACCCCATTCATTACCCAAGGAAATCACCCCCCTGTAACACCTCCTTTGTCGGCAAAATCTAAAAGAGAAGATGTGTCTCAGACACCTAGAAGAATGGAATCAAGGCTTGCGAAACTATCTTTGTACAAATAACATTCATCACTGTTTGATAAAAATATTGATTAAGTTAATGCAGATTTAATTACCAATATCTGCGAGCACCTTTGAACCTCTTGCTCCAGTATGAAGACAAAGATACTTCTTGAACGACATCGCCGGGTTTTGGTGCATGTACCATTGTGGAGCTGGATGTAGCAATACCAACATGGGTAACTTTTCCACTTCCAGCTGTATCAAAGAAAACAAGATCACCAGGTTTGAGACTTGACCATGAAACCGATGTACCACTTTGTGCTTGTGAAGATGCTGTTCGGTCAATTCTTATTCCAGCTTGCTTGTGACACCATTGAGCAAGTCCTGAACAATCAAACTTATTTGGTCCAGCATCACCATATGAATAACTGCAACCACATTTGCTGCTTGCATATGATGCGATATCATCTCCAGTATTGTTTGGAACAAAAGAGTGCCTTCTCCTATGAATCCTTGCAGATCCAAGAACAAAGAGAACAGAGAGCATTAGAAAAATGAATGTCAAATTAGTGTCATTGTCTTGATAATGTATACATTTTCTTTCAAATGTTATGATGGTTTTTGCGATTCTCTTGTTCAATTGATTTTATGGGTCTATTTGAAATTTTGAAATGAAACCCTTAGATGTAAATAGTTAACCCCAATCTATGATTTATGTCAGTGACTTTAAATTGGACTTAACTGTTGATATTTCATTCATAACTTTCGAAGTATTTGTAAAAAATTGCAATATTTCATTATAAGTGCGATGTTTTCCTCTGTCTTCAAGAATAATTGTATGAACCTTTTCTTTTTCTGGTTTTGCTTGGGTTGTGACTCTGGGTGGAGACTTGATGATACTTAGGGTAGGTGATGAAATTGATTTAGATGAAGGTGGCCTAAAATTTTTAGCGTTGCGTACAGTCTTTGGCTTTGGGATCTCATTCGATTCTTTTTCGATTTGAGGTAAATGAGGGATAGGTATTGTGTCTACTGAATCGATATGAACAAGATACCCTTCAACCCTAAAATGTTCACCATCAAGAGAAACAGGATTATGTCCAATGAAAGGCTTGGTACATAAAATTGATTTTTCTTCATCATAAAGCTTAACTAAATATGTCTTCGGATCTGAGGCCGTTGAAGATAAATCAAGGAATCCATCTTGCCATTTCTTCTCTTTTTGCGTGATTCTGGTGGTGTAGAGAACTCTAAACCTCTCCATTAAGTTCCTTCACTGAGGAAGGAAACGATTAGTAAAGTAAGACTTAATGACAATCCCAATTTTGGGGTGAAGAAGTTGGATTCTGACATACATATTGGAGAATCGAATCCTTATTTTTCGATGGTGATCATTTTGGAAGGTTTTTCAAGATAACCCATTATTTGATATTATTTGATACTTGATAGGTACGAGATTAAAACCAGGAATAATAAAGAATTTAATATTTTTATGAGTTAGGTAGCTCAAAATGGTAGTTTTTAATACTAGTAATTTTTTTGAATTTTTTTCGATTTCTTATATGATAACAAGAGAGAATAGATTAATAATCATTGGTCTATCAAGACCATCCTATAATGAGAAAGGACACATCTGATATTTATAAAGTTGTTCTTGTCGGAGATTCTTTTGTAGGAAAAAGCAGTCTAATTAATAGGCTATTTATGAATAAGTTCTCGGAACAGGAAAATACAACTGTTTCTCCTGGATTATTTAGGACCAAAATTGGATTGCCAAATGCCGAAATTCCTGTTGATATTTGGGACACTGCAGGTCAAGAAAGATTCAACTGTATGGTTCCAATATATGCGAGGAATGCCAAAGGTGTCGTTCTCGTTTTCGATTTATCAAATCCTCCAACATTTGCCTCAGCAAAAGGGTGGTATGAGCAACTTAAACAAATAATTGATCCAAGTTGCCAAATTTTGATTTGTGGAAACAAAGAGGATTTACAAAATGATTTCGATATTGCTGAAGCTGCTGAGTGGGCCAGAAAGAATGAGATTCCTTTTGTGAAAGTATCTGCAAAAAGCGGATATAATGTTAAAGAAGTATTTCAAACTATCACACAAATGATTTATGACAACTCAGGAGAGATTTGCATTAGCAACTCTCCAATAGATGACATCCTTAATATATCTGAAGGATCTGCAAAAACCAAAAAAAAATGTGGATGCTAATAAATATATAATAGTTTTTTATAAGCATTAATTTTTGGAATCAATGATTCTCTATTTTTTTAGGGGGTATAAAAATAGTAAAGCAATTTGATTTCTCAATCATCTTGGATAAATAATAATTCAGTAATATGAGTAAATTATTCAAAGTATTGGTTTTATTACCTATTCTAATTTTTACATTCAATGATTTGGAAATTTAATTGATGAAAATACATTGTTTTGAAGTTATTCATTATGTAATTATATCTTTTAATCCATTTTCTACCCTTTTTCACAAATAGGAAGACATTATGACTAGTTTTTTTTAATTGAATTTGATTTAAAACATACCTTGATAATCATATTAAATATTTCATGTAGCAAATCAGAATTTGCATCTGATTCAAAGTCACAATCATTTTCATATCCATTAAAATCCCTAATTAGAATCTCAGTGGAGTTTTCCACTTAATCAATAGAACCATTAAGATATTCTGAGAGTTTGCCACATTATTGGATAATTCATTAATGAGTGTTGGAAAATTGTGGTATTCTTTTTACATGATTATCTCCAATTATTTTGAGTGATAATATATATATATATTGTTGTTCGATTTGGGATTTCATTTATAGGTGATTTTTTCTTTAAGAGGTGAAAGAAAACCCCAGCCAAATCCATTATGAAGTCAACTCCATCTTTTTCCATAATAGTCCTGTTGAGGAATACTTGTTTTAACCAAAAAAATAACAAATCACTATAAAAGAATTGTGCATATGGAGATAAACAAGATAATAATTCATTAATAATGAGATAAGATTGATCATTCTACCCAATTAAAATAAATAATTTCTCATATTTATTCAATTGTGTCTTTATTGATTGGAAAACAATATACAAATGTGTTACAACAAAAGCATCAAATATTAGTTAGAATATTTTTACATATATCAAATTATGAATAGACTAGACCAAATAAATTTTGATTGATTCTTAACAATGATCATTTTTGGTATTGATTTTCACAATCAAAAATAATGATACTTAATAACATTATGGTAATAAATGCAACAAGAAAGGAAACATATGGTAAATATCGATAATAATTCTGATTTGGGTGTAGATTTGACATTGAACCATAGTTTTCAAAACACTGGATATCTCCTTCAAACTCTGATCTGTTGAAAGTGATATTTGGATAATCCGCCAAAAAGATTTTCCCATAAGAATTATGAGTAAGTTTTGTAAATTGTTTAACCTCTTCAATGCATTTGTCATTGTTTGTGAAAGCATCTCTATACCTGTATAAACTTTCAAAAACAAAGAATCCAATACTAATTAAACCCATAAAAGCAATGGGTACTTTCAAATATTTTTTGTTTTTGAAGAAAAACCCTCCCAGAACAAAAATAATTGCTGTAATCACTAGCAGGATTATTTTTGTATTGTAAAGATGCTCAGGTTTGAAATATCGATTTTGTCTGCCCAAAGTAAGGTTATTCTTCATTAGAAACCATCCAGCTCGAAATTGATAATCAGTTCCATTCATCCCTTGTATTTTAATACAATCATCACGATAAAGAGTATCTCGTCCACAAAAAACCTTATTCACAGAATAATACAAATCTTCATCATAATACATATAATAGTATACTTAATAATGCAATGCTGCACAAAGAAATACTAGGAAACCGGCATTCTTGGCTCTTTTGAGTCTTGATTCAGGAGAATTCGGGTCAGATAGTCCAGTGTCTGCCATAAAAATGACAATACTATCCAATTTCACAAACTTCAAAATATTATCAAAATTATTCTCGATTTGTTTCAATTGGCAAATAAAAAAATTCAGATATATTGATGATTTGGTCAAATTCTAGAATAACAAATGGTTCTTGTGATATTGATCTCTGGCTTAGTCGCTTTAGGTACAAGCATTTTACAAAACTATTACAATGGCAACTATGTTAACTATGTATTATCAAACAATTCTGTGAGTTTATTTGTCCAGGCCATTGGGAAAACAACAGAATTTCAAGAAATATATTCTCTAAAGAATTACAGCATTTTGGAATACAAAGGTCTTATGAATGTCACTCTGATAGACGAAGATTCTATTAACTCGAGTGAGTATATTAGGAATTATGATTATATGGATTATTATTGGGGAGACTCAACAATGAAAGAAGATTTCAAGATTTATATTGAATTATCGAGTCTCTTTTTCTTTTTTATTGCTATGATTGTTTTCTATAAGACAAATAGATTATTTGTCGTCATGATACTATTCATTATAGGTGTTGCATTTTGGATAATCTCGTTTTATCTCCATTATTCTTTGGAAATTACACAAGAATTCCAGAGACAATTTGAAGCCAGATATCCAAACCTCACTCAATATGCTCATTTGAAGAACTATGCGGATATTCCAGAACTTGTATTGTTGAATTCTCATTTGATAATCAATGTTACTGTTGGTTCAAATCAGGAATTTCTTATCGACACTTATATGAAAAACCCAGGTTATGTTTGCGATTTTCTTTCAACCCTTTCCGAGAAATATGAGTTGAATGAGAATCATTATATGGGATTTGTTCAACATTATTCGGAATATTATAATGATTACTGCACTATTAGAGGGTGGAGCATTTGGGATTTATGCGTTCTCATTTTTGAAAATATTTTACCAAGTCTTATTTTGGACATTGTTTTATGGATATCATTCTTATTATTCTATGATAAAGCCGAAGAATCAGAACCTGAACAAAATACCCAAGATGACGAAGAATCACAAAAAGGTGTAGTTTTGGATGACATTAAAGTTGCCCCCAATTTTGTTGTCAATTCAAAGCCACAAAACATATGGAAATATGGATACGATGATGATAAAGCCAAACAATATGATTTCACCTCACAATCAAATTATCAACAACATTCCAACTTTTTTTAAACTTCCATAACAGTTATGAAATTAATGAGCTTAGATTTGTTAATGTTGATTCTGAACTATTTCTTTGAATAAAACAATTAGTTTAAAATTCAAAAATATTCTTTTTTTGGATTCAACAATATTAAAGGAGAGTCTGGAATATTATTTGAAATACCCTTTATAAAGTTTTTGCAACAACAAATCCGTCAAGACGTCTTGGCCGAGTGGTTAAGGCGTGGGATTGCTAATCCCATGGGCTTGCCCGCGTGGGTTCGAATCCCATGGACGTCGCTTTTTTTATTTTTCAAATAATGATTTTTAAAAGTACAACTAATTGTTGTCCAAACAAAGAGTAAGAATGTTTCTTTGTTATTTATTCATTACGATTTATACAATTTTCCAAAAAAAATTACATTCATAATCAATTTTTTAAAACAAGTTGAAACCATTCTCTATTATCTCATACATTTCCGAAATTTTAAAATTAATAGGGTTGCTTATTCCATTTTCCTGAAGATCTGAGATTACTTTTGGTTCTGGCATAACTAAAGGAAGAGGCTTGGAAGAAAGGGATGGCACATCAGGTATAACAGTTTTAATGCTTTGGGAATTAAGTTTTTCGTACTTTTCTTCAATTCTTTCTTCATTAAACATAATTTGGCTATATATTTGTGGAGCATTCTTTTCTGCATCGATTGATGTGAGGTATTGGTCAACATTGCGTATCAGAAGAGAAAGAAGATCAGAAATTGATTTGTTAAACTTAGCTACTTCATTGTCTGCTTTTTCATTGCTTGTTTGGTTTAGTGGCTCAGTTTCATGCATGCACATGATTGTGTCTCCATTATTAACACCTTGAAGCGCAAGTGATATGTTTCTTTCCAGTTTCCGCTGTCCAACAAAAAAGGAAAACTTGTTCTTTGTTCTACATGAAAATCCAGCATAATCAGCAAGATTCATCACTGTATCAAATTTATTCACTCTTAAACACATTGATTTCCCAGAAAACACACGCAAAACAACACAAATCTCAGTCTCCATTTAAAATCTCCAGGACTCACAAAAATTCAGAAATTTACACACAGGACGATAGACGTTCTATACCTTTATTCTGTTATAGGCTCAACAAGATCATCATAGTCTTCGCTCCCATACTCCCCATCGCTTGATTGAGCATTCCTTCGGTTGGGATTTCCATCAAGAATAGGATCAAAATCCTTTTGATTCTCAGCGGCTTCTTTTTCAAGCTTTTCGAGAATTGCATTCTGAACTTGTGTCATTTCTTCTGCTGATTTTGCTTGTTTGTATCCCTCTAAGTACTCTCCATTCTGTTCGAAAAATGAGTGACCCCATTTGAATTGGTTCAAAATCTCTTCGGCGGCTTCTTGCATGCCAAAAATGGCCAGACAGGCAGCAAGAGCTTCTGCGCAGTTTAATCTCCATGGTTTTCCAAAATTAACAGTGTTTGCGGCCACAAAGTATGGAAGAAGCCTGTGATGCCTTGCTTTTATTTGAGCCACATTAGTGTGCTCTAACTGCTTCCACGAACAATCAACGACAGCAAGACCGGATGTTTTGGCAAGCTCAACATCCTGCGGGCTGATTATCTCTGTTCCTATTGGCGAGAGAACCAATCCATGAAAAGAATCCCTGATATTTAATAATTTGACATATCCTAATCGTTTTAGCTTCGCACCAGAACACCGTTTGGGATCACATTGACCAAAATCCCACATTGCCAATCGTATCGGCAAATCCTTCCGAATAGGTGCAACAGAAGTGTTATCGAATCGGTTTGTTCGCGTTTTCTTTTCACGGTTTGGTACTTTGGCGTGTTTCCCCATAGACCAACTGTTCTATAAGGAGAAAAGTGCACCAACGATTAAAATGTAAAATAGAAAATTTTAAAACCGCCACCAATTTGTTTCAAATATTTGAAGATCGTTTATGATAAAAATTTTTCATTTTCTTGATGTCGGAAGAGCAAGTTTTAATGGATGTTGTATTCTGTGTTGATGCAACCGGATCGATGGGTTCTACTATTCAGGCGGCCAAAGAGAAGTGTATTTCTATTGCACAATCTGTTAGAGAAGAAAACAAGGATACAGATATAATGTTTGGGGCAGTTTTCTATCGCGATCCTGTTGATTCAGCCAATGATATTAATGCACATTTCCCCCTTTCTCATAACGAAGAAGAATTAAAGGCATTTATTTCCAGCCAACCACCATCAGGTGGTGGTGATTGTCCCGAAGATTGGGTTGGGTGCTATCAACTAGTCTTGAACAACATTGGATTCAGAGAAGGATCTGTCAAGCTTTGTATTCATTTTGCAGACGCTCCTGCGCATGGATCTGATTTCGGAGGTCCAGGTCATGAAGATCAAGGCCCATTATTAAAGGAGTTGATTCAGGAACTGGCCAGAAAAGATATCGATTTTCGTGGTTTATCAATTGGAGGAGGAGCTGATGCGACTTATGTAGAAATTGAGCGAATATATAACATAATAACAGAAGGAAGTGGAATTCCATCAGCATCACACGAATCATTTAGCGCCCCTTCAATTCAACCTTCTTATGGAGATTATCCAGCCCCAATGATGTGTGAAGATAAATGCTGCTCTTTCAAGATGGCTGAGTGTGAAGAAAGTATGATCCCAATGTCGAAATGCTGTATGGCACCTCCAAGCCTATCTTTATCAGGATGCATGGCTCCTCCATGCCCGCCTCCTCCAGGATGCATGGCGCCTCCAAGACCCATGGCTCCAACTAGCACTATGGATATGGAATTCGAGAGCTTCTCTAAGAAATCTATTTCTTCTGCTCTCTCACGCAAAAAGAAAGAGTAAATAAATCATGGTTTACAATGTAAGGACTTTTTTTGTCAAAAAGTGGATTTATCCATTTTTTATGAATACAGTTCGGGTGATTCTATCCATTAGAAGTAGTTATGCTTCGGATTTTTTCGGAAATGAACCAGTTTCTACTACTGTTGAGAATGTTGTTCAGCCAGTTTTGAGTAATCAGTATTATTTCCATCAATGTGCATTTTTCGATATGGCGAACAGAGCAGTTACACTATCTGAGTATAATGATTATAATATTTCGATGTTGATTTATGAATGCTCGTTCTACAATTGTTCATCAAGCTTAGCAAGTGGAGCAGTTTATTTCTCCAATAGAGATGGAGCTGCTTGTTTGAACAAGGTTTGTGGATTCAATTGTTTTACTCAATCGAATACAGTTAACCAATTTGGAGCACTTGGGAGCACAAATAGTCAAATTATTCTAGATCGTTGTTCTTTTTCGAGGTGTTCATGGAAAACTGGAACCAGATCAAGATGTCTCTATTTAACTTATGGATTTCATGATATCAAAGGCATTAATATATCCATTAATAGAGAAATGTATGATCAGGGTATCATTCATATTTATTCTTCATCAAATTTGAACTTAAATTATTCTACATTTTTTAATAATTCACAACCAAGTACTAATTATCCAATAAACATTAACAACCAGATTGGAAACCTGCTATCCATAAAGTATTGTATATTAGCCCATAACACATATAGTTCATATCTTATTTTCGCTTACCCAGGGATGAATAACAAAAGAATTGTATTCGATAATACAATTTTCTTAAAAAACTCAGGGAATTTAATTTTAACCTCAACAAGCACAGTTTATGGATCAGTTATACTGATTTATTGTGTGATAATGCAAAGCGGAAGTAATACAGGTGCGGTTACAATGGATAATGTTTTAAACACAATCACAAATACCATTGTAACAAATACATTCATCTTGAAGCATCTCCATACAGGATTATGTGAAGCAGATGTTGATGCATTCACAGTTGAACCCACAAATGCTGTATTAGATCCAACTCCAGCTCAAAGCATTCCACTAAGTCCAACAGAGTGCTTTGTCTCAACTGAGAATCCAGCAGAAATAATTGGAATTCAAAATATTCTCCATCTCTTAAAAACCCTAAGTGTTATGATTCATGTGGAAATAAACATTTAATCCAGTTTATACATATTGCAATCCAATAACATACTCATTATACTCTGGAAAACATGGATCACCAATAACATTTGTAAGTTTGCTCATGTATTGGATTCTTGATTGAGAATCTATACTATCAATGGAGAACCTGAGCAATTGATCCAAATGTGGTAATTTGTTTCCAGAAATAACGACCCCAACTATTGCAGAAATAATCGGATGTCTATCTCGAATGGGCACTACAGAAATCATTGAATACACTATTCTCCATTGAAAAGAATTATATATCATATCATTGATCTTGGGCATTAAAGATGTATACAGAGGCCTACGATCCTCGTAAGGTCCTCTAAAAAATAATGAACTAATTAGGGAAGACAAATGTTCTCTTGAAACAATTACTTGAAAATTATCAGATATCGTTCTCTTAATAGATTCAAGGACATTTCCTTCACAAAACTCAATAATATTACGTGCAACATTCACAGTTTCTGGCCGATTCAGATAATGAGATATATCGATCAGTTGTAAAAGAGAATTATGTTTCGGGGGCAATACTTGTATAATAGTTACTATTAGTTCAATAAATTTAGTCTCCGAGTAGTTTTTAAATACTAAAAAACAGTAATTAGCAATCTTTTGTTGAGAATGCTCATTCATATCTGGAAATAATTTAGCTAAAACTGAACAACCATTTGAATCAAAAATCAATTTTTCATGGAATTTCGATACCATATCAATAATTTGATTGTTTTTGTATGACATTTTATCAATAATCTTCTTTATAAAAAGAATCCCAGCTTTATGCTGAATAATCAAATCGATATCCTGAAATATTTCCAATAAAAACCATTGTTGTGACTCTTCTCCACTATATTTTTTAATAATCGATTTTCGCCCTGAGTTAAAAATCACATGTTCAAGAATATGGCCAGAATAAGAGGATAGCGTGAAATTACTATAGAAATCATCAGATCTAGTTTCCTCGTCTTTTTTTGCATTTTTTTGAACGTATTTCTTTCTCTTTTCTTTGGGCATTTATGGCACTTTTACCTTGACCTTAGAGAATTCAGGTAATTAATCCTCATATAGGGGGAGTTTTTTTTTAGAGAAGGGAATTTGATATATATATATATTCTAATCATCCAAAGAAGGCTATTATTGTTTACAAATGCCCAATGAGTTTCAACTCTTTGTTGATAATAAATTAGGTCTTTGAGATGTAATATCTTAATATGATGAAACTATTTGACAAGATTATCCAAAAAGGATAACGAGGAATGTTTGGAAAACTGACATTTGTTTGAATGCAGGAGTTCATTGATATTGAGAAACAGTTGTTTGGTGAAGTTTTAGGATTTAGTAACTCTAATTGTGTTGATTCCATCTTTTTTTTGGAAAGAATTGTCGGATTACCAAAGTATAGGCCATTTAGTCTTGATTGTGTAATTGAACTATCTCAAAGATTCTTCAAAGATTCAGAATTTAAAATGCAACTATTAGAATTAGCGTCAGTCGAATGCCCAGTATTGGTTTATAGGCTTTTTAAATTGGGGGCATTCACCTTTGAAGAAATTCGGGAATTCTTGAATTCTGATTCTGTTTTTATACTTTTGTTCTATTTCCGGAGAATTATTGAGAATTTTAATGATTTATTAATGATGAAGAAACGACCTGATGATTTTGATGATTATTTTGTCGAAGATGAATCCAAGATAGATGATTATCTTGAGTATGGCTTTCTATCATCATCAATTGAATTTTGCTTAAAATATGATGAAATTGATGTTTTGAAGAGTATTCTAAGTGTAGTTCCTAATATGTACCAGAATACGCTGAAATGGAGCCCATTTGAATGGTCAAAAAGACCCGATTCACTAAGTTTATTATCTTTTTCAGGTTTTTTTGGATCCATCAGATGTTTTCGGCAAATACTAATGAGCGGATTTGTAATTGATGACTATTCTCGAGAGAGCATAACAAAGAGTGGAGTGTCTGATCTTTTTCAACAATGCAATTGTGTTTCTTATGACTTAGTACCTCTTGTTAAAGCAGCATCAGAGAGTTGCCAACTCGGCCTTTTACGGTTTCTGATTGAACATGGAGCAAGTGTCAATGCTCAATACTGGGATGATTAAAAACATATTATTCAGAGTATCCTATTCATTATGCCGCCGCTTATGGTCATTTATCAATAATTGATTTTCTTATCAAAGAAGGAGCAGTGATTGATTCTCCAAATAGTTGGGTTAGGAAAAATATTCTCATGGAACTGCCCTTCATATTGCAGCAAAATGTGGTAAATTATTTGTTGCGAAGTATCTAATACTAAATGGCGCTAATATTAATGCCGAAGATTGTGACTACATTCCAATAATTACTTAGAAACACCAATTTATTATTCGATAAGGAACAAACACCCAAAAATTGTGGAACTCCTTTTGGAGAATGGAGCTAATGTGAACTCAATGAATAGAAGTCATTACACAGCGTATATTCTTCTACACCACTTCACGAAGCATGTGAAAATGGTTTTTTACCAATCGTTGAAATTCTTGTTTCCAATGGAGGTCAAGTCAATGCAAAAAAGGAACATGGATTTCCATATTCATTTCAGTGAGGCCAATTCATGTAGCTGCATTGCATGGTAACCTTGATATCATCAAGTATCTTGTAATGAATGGAGCCAAAATCACAGTAAAATCGAAAGAGTATCCATCAGGAAGTCCTATCTTTTCTGCATTGATTTATAATCACCAAGAAATTATCAAATACCTGATTGATCAAGGATGTGACATCAACAGTAGAGATAAATCAACAAATCAATCATATATGATTGTACTCCTCTTCATTATGCTTCGCTTCATGGATACACCCAAATAGCGGAATTCCTAATAAGCAAGGGAGCAGATATCAATGCAAATGACTGTGATAATCACAAGTGCCTCATCAATTTTCTCCACTGTATTATGCTACTAAGTATAATCATCTTGACATTGTAAGTATTTTAACCAATAATATATGATTTATTATTAAAGACTCATCTTCATTGTGTTTTTTCGATGTCTGTTTTATCGATATTTGCACCAACTACATCAGATCAGCAATATTTTAGGCATTTGATAGAAGAAATAAATAGGGAAAACATTCGAGAAACTCTTTCATTGATTGAGGATTTAGTTAAATCGACAGGGACTTTGGTTCGAAAAGATTATCTATTATTGATCGAAAGATGCAATTTTTTTCTTGAAAAAGGTGATTTTGAAAGTGTTTCATTGGTTTTTGATTTCCTTATGAGGGAAAAAAGCGCTGTTTTGAAGCCTTCTGATTTGAATTGTGTTTTTCGTACAATTATGGAGGGAAAAGACACAAAAAGAATAGATGTAATACCATCATTATTCGGATTATGTGATAAATATGTTAAAAATATTGCAGATCTAGAAAAATTAACCAACAATTCCCATATTGTTGTTGACTATGCTTGCTATTGTACTAACCCAAAAGTATTAACATTTATTGTAAAAATAGCTGAAATAGATCCATCTACACGAGTTCCTCTTGTTTTTTCTGGCTTGATTGAGTTCATCCTTCCATCTTCTGCAGATAATGAGAAGTACCTTTCTTTGCTGGCGCTTCTTCTTTCTGATTCGAAATCTAGAAAATATTTCCTTGATATGGAGTATATTTCCAAATTTCTGGTAGTTTTGTTTAGTACTAATGTGTCTGAAAGGGCAACCAATGTTTTTTCTTCACTATTATCACCCAGTGATCTAACATATTTATCAAAGCTACAAAATGTTATATACTCCAATAACACTCATTTCCAACTTTCTACATTAGTATTTGATGTGAAGAGTCCGGATTATACAATTATTAATTCTTTAATATGTCTAACTCATATGATATATTATCATCAAATTAACACTGAATTTTTTCCATTTTCTTCTTTATTTGATCTTTCAGTCAGCAAACCACTAACAAGGAATTCAATTCTGATTTTTTTTGAAGTTTTATCATTTTCTAGTCCACATTTGCTTCCAAGTGATTTATTTATCAGCAAAAGAAATGAATTATTGAACGACACAAGGTTTTCTCTTTATTATTCATATATTTCTTATGATTATCACAAAGAATCTTCAATTAAGCTCCCCCAAATGGATATAATCAATTTGAATGATAAGATTTTAGCTATTGCATGCTACACTCAAAGGAAATCTCTAATCAAAGATGCCGATTTGTTATCTATCCAACAAGAGAATATTCCATTAAGAGTAATGGCTTGCATCAACATATTAGAAACTAATCCAAAATTTACACAATCAGTTCAGTCACTTCTTCAACCAATTATTATGAATTCCCACCTTCTCAACGAATGCTTTCTTCCCAAAATGTTCAAACATTGGATCAAACAGAAATATTCCAAATCAATGATAGATAAATGGATTAACTCCACAAGTACTGCCCCTGTTTTTCTCAACCAACCCATATTTGATATTTCTCCTCAAGAAGCATCCGAAGAATTTCAAAAGATTAACTCACAAATTGCATATACAATCAAAGAGAACCAAAGAGTCAAGGCCAGATACACAGTATTACTCGAAGAGCGTAAGTCATTAGAAAGAGAATGCATCTCATCAGAGGAAGAGTTGGTTCATGTGAAGAATCATTACTTATCTTCACTTATATAAAATATTGTTTCATATATATGACTGATGAAATAAGGGCACAAGCAAAAAAGAACAAACATTTTTTTTTCGAAAAGAGGGGACAAGGGAGAACTAAAATTGATATTCCAGAAGATTTCTTAATGGAATATAGGGGTTTTTCAAATGAACAACTTGAAATCGAAGTTGGAAAAATTAAATCTTCAAATCGGAGGCTCGAAAGACATATAGATACATTAAAAGAAGAATCTTTAGACTATGAAAGAGCAATAAATGATACAATGGATTTGCCCAAATACTTATTTTCCCTGAAATCTAGTCTAAATGAGAGAGTTGCCATTATGAGCGATAATCCATTAAAAGAATCAATTAAAGAGGCTGAAAAAAGTATTAAATCATTGAATAATCAATCATTAATTAATATTAGGAAAATGTTGGATCAAGCAAATAATGCATTTCAACCCAGCGATATGGATGCTATGCTTAATCAAAAAAGGCATATGTTTGAGAAAAAATTAGAGATACAAAAAAATAGAGATCAAATTGAATCAGACTGCTTAGGGTTAATAAAATGCATTAATGACTCATATGCAAACAGAAAGACTGTTGCAGATTTGATTCATGAAGTGAGGAGGCTTACTGTGGAGTTAAATGATGCCACGATTCGATGCAATCAACACGAAAGAGAATATTCCACTAAACTTCAACAAGAACTTGAGCACATGCACATACTGGAGAAGATTCAAGAATACCAAAATTATGAAATGCTTTCGAATGATCTTCGAGAATCGATTTCAGAGTTAAACATAAAAAGAAATCATTTATTAAACACGAAGAATCAGTTAATGAACGAAATCAAAAGAGAACAATTCCAATCTTTGATTGCCAGTATGGATATCCCAGAAGATTTCATTACATCAACATCAAATTGTGAAAAACTAAAAGACACATTGAATAAAATCAACAAAGAGATACAAGAGAAAGAACAACTTCTAATTTCAACGAAAGAAAACTTCATTGAAGCTTTGAAAAGTCTCAGAAACTCTATCCATTTAAGACAGGAAGAGCGAGAAGGAATTTTAAATAGAGTGAAGATCTCAACTTAGAAGAATAGATTGCTCTTCAATATCCATCTGTTCAATAAGATACTCCGCCTTTTCTTTAATGAGATCAATTGAACTGTTTAAGAGCCTTTCCAGACCATTTCTAAGATCGTCACACATTATGTTATCTATTGAGGTGCCTCTTTTGATAGCATGAAATAGACAAAGCAATGCATCAAGACATCTTAAAACTATTAGCCCAATTCCACAATGAAGCATATCAGAGAATATACTTTCAATTTCTGGAGACACAAACATATTGAGCTTATCAGTATCAGTGAATAAAATGATTGTTGCCAATAGAAATGTACCTTCTTTCTTCAGATCGAATCCTCCTTCTGTAGTAACTTCAACAACTCTGTTGATAAACTCAATATTCAATAAATCTAACATAAAATAGGGAAGTGTTTCGATCAAATTCGATATTACCCAAAAGACATCAGCCGTAAAATCAGTCCAAAGAAGAGTTTGAAGTCTTTCAAATAAATTGGCTTCGCCCACAAGCCTTCTAACGTGTATTGCATCACCAACACTCATATTCCCGATTAGACGTAAAGATACAGATATCATTTCGGGCTCGTCAAGCAATGATACCAAAAAAATATGCTGATTTTGATCAAAAAAATCATAGACTAATGATGGCATCTTATCAGTAATGGAGACCAAGCATCCAATAACATGTTGCAAACCTGTTTCTGAGCTTATTCGTAATAGCTTTAAAATCTGATCAAAGCAAGAACATAGAGTTTTGGGTTCAATTGGCTCTTGGTTAGAAAACACTTTCTCAAGAGCATAACATGCTAAATCAATGATTTGAGTAGAACAGCCACTCAAAGCAATTTCTATCAAATAGTCATGCAATCCGAAGGAAAGAACCGAATCTCTAGCATAACCAGATGATTCTGAAATCACAGAGATCAGCATTATGGAAGAACTGATCAAATCAGGATTTGATGACAGTAAATGATCAGGGAGAACTAAACACAAACCATCGTCGATGAAGGATTCTCGATTTGGACCACAGTTTGGGAAAATAAGAGATATTGCCGAGATAATACAGCGAATTCCATCAGCAGAATATGATCCTTGAAGAGCTGAGATGAAAGGATATGTCAATCCAGGAGATTTTACCAAATTTCGTGCAATAGGTATTTTAGAAAATACCATTTTGGAAAATTCGTCAATAAAACTGATCAATGCTTGATTATTCCCACTCTCAAGAACACTAGTTATATATTCAACAGTAATATGCGAAAAGCATTTTGATTTATCGTCATCATATAACTTGGAACCAGAATTTAAGTGGGAAATTCCAATTGTTATCCGATTTGGCCTGCGAAGGGTCATCGTCCTGGAGTTTCTTTCCTTTCTCATCTCTTCAGTAAGACTAGATAAATCACCTCCAGTGTTTTGTAAGGACTCTCTTTGATTTCCAAGCTTTTTATGGGGCAAAAGACTCATTTTATATGAAGAAAACTGGGTGATATGTAAAAAATCATCGTCCTATTATTTGAACCCATAAGGAGAAAACAATGAAACCTGGAATGAGAGATTGTTCTTTGATGTTGATTTTATTTGAAGCATTTTCGATGATGATTTTTATTGCTTTGTGCAGCTCAGTTGAGCTCAGGAGCGATTTTGGCCTTAAAAATTATCAAAGGGAATTCATAGCATCAGATGTAATAAATATTTCTGTCGAGAGTTTTGGTTATTATTTGATTATTAATGAGATACCAGAGGATGCAGTGATAAAAGAGTATACATCAATAAATGGTATTCAATATTCATTGAATTCAGAAGTTAATGTTCCAAATCTCCAATTATTTCGATATATAGCAAAACCATATGCATATCAAGTGATCAATTTGCCAACAGGAGGGAGAATTTCGTTCGCTTTCGGATGTTTACAGGATATATGTCAAACTGGAGCAATAATAAGCAACAGTCCCCAAGACATTTTTGTATTATCAAATTCCAACAAAGATTTTTATCATATTGGCGCAGACGAAGATAAATGTTTGATATTAACAAGCCCTTCTACTCAGAGAATTTCTTTATATTTAGATGGAATTATTGGGAAAGTATATTTATATGAAAATAACCTGCCCCTGAGAGCCTATACAGGGACAACTACATTGTCTCTCAAAGTTGACGCTATATCTTCTCCATCAGTATTCAGATTTGTCTCTAACAATAACATCCTTTCAGATACATTTTCAATATCGATGGGGAGCATTGCTCCAGAACCATACAAGACTCTAACATTGTTTCATCATCCATATAATTCATCTGCAAATTGCCCAACAAAAGAATGCTCATTTCTTGATGCAATCCATTTTAATGTCATAGAGAAATACACAGTTCTCCTCATTGTTTTATCTGTTATTATCACTGTTCTCTACTATGTTTTTTCTCAAGTTTTCTGCCCAAAAATTGAAATTCACCATATGAATGATGAAGGTTTAGTGTCCAAGGAAGTATCAGGAATATGGCCTTCTCACAACATCAAAGGAGAGAACCAGAATGGACCCAAGGGATACTACATAATGGATCCAATTCTTAGACCAGTGTCCGATTAAATTTATTATGGTCCCTGTCAAAAAATACTGTCTCCATCCACAAAAATTCCACAATCCTGATGCCACATTGCAAAAAGAATGGGAGAATCTTAAAGAAGTCCTTTGCGATAATGAGTACATGAAAAATTATAAGATTATGGTTGGACAAAAGATTGGTATTAAATCAATGGCAAATGTATGGACATCAATACATGCAGACACATCAAACATATATTCACATTTTTTCTTCGCTTTATTGTTTTTTTGGGTTGCTTTTAAGAAAGAGGGATCAATATTTTGGCTTTATCTTGCAGCGGGCTCAACTTTCATAATATCTGCTATCTACCATACTATTAGGAATTACAGCAGGAAGATTTACGATATTGCGCTCAATTTAGATGTGAGTAGCATTGGAATTCAAGTTTTTATGTTTAATTTTGTCGATTGCATTAATTTATTCAAGGATACGAGGCCCGATATAACCCGAAACTACTTAATTGGGTTTGGAGCGCTATTCACAATATGTTTATCTTCAATACCAATAATTTTAAAGCATAAGCTCTATGCACTAAGGACAACAGTGTTTTGTTTAATGGCAAGCCTTGGATTCCCACTGATTATTCACGGATCCTTCTATTACGCTGATAGCTCGAAGTTGCACAAGATGATTTTTCTTCGCGTATTTGTTTTTTTGTTTTGTGGTATTGGATTGGGGTTCCGTTCTTCTCATATCCCCGAGAGATTTCATCCTGATACCATTTTTCAATCTTTCTTTCATTCACATTTCATATTCCATGTCCTCGTTTCGATTGGGAGCTTCTGCGGCTGTCTTTCAAGTGAGGCTTTACTATAAATAACACTTTCCAGATATTTTTTAATATAATAGAGATTAAAATGTGAGAAATGTTGAAAGGGGTCTTTCTGATTTTTCTTCCCAATTTTTCCCACATCTTTTTGTCCGATATATGAACCATCCAAGCATTAACATATTAAAACCCATTATAACCACCAAAAAAACCTTAGATTTCAACGATATAGAGTCATTATCTTCTGCATACCCGACTACAGGTGTGATAGGGCCTTCATATCTGTATGGATTAGATTCAATTTTTAATCCAGACAATTGTTGGTGAAAACTGGTTTCTCGCATCGATAGGACATTTTTATGAATAAATAAGCGTTTATTCGCTAGAATATCAGAGATTGTTCTCAGAGATATCAATGAAAGATTAGTTATTATCATTAAAATTTATTCTAGAATAATAGAGATTGAGCAATCATGAATAGGAGCTTAAACTTATATGCTGCATTGGATGTCATGTCTGTTGTTCTAACCCAAAGGTAAACTTCTTGGACTGGGGTTCCATCAGACAATCCTTCGATTGCTGGACCAGGAAAGTTTGGGGAATATCCATTAGTGATCACTCCAATAGCATACCACCAATGAGATGTACCCGCTGATCCATCCAGTAGAGAATATGATGAAGAGGATCTGACAAGGCCACCCCAGAATTTGGCTGTCCAGTCGATATGAACAGCTTCGTATCCTATTGCTGTTTTATCGTTTGTTTCTATGTCATTAATTGGGTTCAATGATTGTCTCCAACGGTTATAACCTGTAACAGCTGGATACTCCAAAAGGAATTCATATTTTCCATTAAATTTATACGATTCATCCAAATTTGACAAAATACTGTATGATCTAGCATTATCACAAAATAATCCATCATTTATTTGAGAAAAAAACACACCGCCATTTGTATTCTGATAAAACACCAATTTCCAACGCGAGCCATATTTAGACAATGATTTGGACAAAGAAACAGCAAAAAGAGGGAGAATACTAAACATGCTACAGTTAAATCTATCTAAGCTTTATTTGTATTATTATGGAATAGTTCTATATATTTCTCCTGGTTTCCCAATGATTGATCGATTTCATCTGAAGAAACCGGATCAAGGTAATTCATGAAGAAATCAATGGTATTACTGGGGATACCATCGATAATCCAAGCAGATGAGGACATTATGGTAATAGCATAGTGTTTTATACTAAATGGATGAGTAACAGACGATTTTTCAATGAGAGAATGCAATGAAATAGCAAAAAGAGGGATATCTTCACAATCCAAATCTGGTGGCATGCTCTCTAATGCTTTGGAAACATCAATAGAGCCTACTTTTGAAGCTAAGCACAATTGAGCAAGAGCAGCAGTGTTCAAATATGATCTATCAGCTTGAATACTCATTTCTTTCATAATAAATGTGTTAAGGAATTTTTGCATATCAGCACTGATTGAAGAAGATTCTGATAAACATAAATAACATATGGATTCAATAATGTTAATTTTGTGCGAGTTGTTAATTCCAGTTTTCTTCCTTAGAAGTTGATGGATCTGATTCAAAACAAAATCAGGAAGATCTGGACTAGAGTCTTTCACGATATAACACATACGGGATAGTGCTAACAAAGCATAGCATTTCTTCATTTTTCTATCTGTTTGGACATGCTGGAAGATCGAAGAACATAATTCATCGAATAATCCAGATTTTACAATAAGTCCTGTAAGAGTAAATATACTAAATCCGAAGAATAATGATCCTTCTGTTGATGAATCAATATCATCATTTTCATCAATTAAAGCTGCTATCTCATGGTTGAAGCAACTTACAAAGAAATGTCCGACTTTGTAAATTACATCTTGTGATAATTTGTTGCCAATTTGAGAAAACAGCTGACTTAGAGCTCGGAAAAGAGCTGTTGTTTTTTCATCCGACGAACTTTGTTCAATTTCTTGCATTATTACATTAACGAGTTTGTCGACATCTGCATTCGATTGCATGAGCCCTTCTCCAATCTCAAAAACAGCATCTGCCCCATAGCAAGATATATGATCCTTTTTTGAACTGATCCACTCAAAAAGAGAATCAGATATCTGTTTGTAGTACTGTGACATATACTCTGGAGATGCAGAATATAAAGAGCATAAGCATTTTATAACCTCCCCTTTAGCATTTTCAATTGAGGCAAGTCCTTCTTCAGAATCAGAAAGTAAATTTTGCATCTCTTCCATTATTGGAATAAGTTTTCCAGAAATGCAAGGTGCAAATGATTTAATAGATATGGGCATTGTCCTTGAAATAGAACCAAGCGATACAACAATTTGCTCAAGTGAACCAGGAGAATCCACTGAAGCAGAGTTAAGCATTGATTCAATAAACATAGAAAGATCTGAAACAGCATACTTCGGAGCTTGATGTGTGCACATCGAGAAACACTGATATGAAGTCTCTTTTGCTTCTTCGTTATTAATCAATTGAGCAAGTATATCACGAATAGATGTATATAGATCTTCACTAATATCTTTCGCATGACTTATAGATCCAGTAATACATTTAATAATTAAATCTGTGGGAACATGCCCAAAGAAAGAAAGTAAAGTTTGAAGTAACCCCATTAAATCAGAAGGAACTTCATTCATGGATAGCAATAGAGACTCAAGAGATTGAAGTGATTCATTTATTTCCGCATTTGATAATAATAACTCAATCAAAGTATCATTATAACCATAGAACATATTAGGAACTACCTCAGAAATTGCCATTATCAGTTGACAAGCAGCTATTATTATTAGCTCATCCTCTGTTTTCAAAGCTAGTTCAATCAGTGCACAAAGTTCAGATCCTCTTTCTTCAATCACACACCCTGATTCATCCATTATATACAAGAAAAATAATAATACCACTTGAAATGCAGGCAGGCTTGAAGAATTAAGTGCATCATCAGAGTAGCTGAACAAAATACTGATCAAATCCGAAACTGTATCTTCATCCTTAGCCAACAATTGCAATAAATTATCAACATTAATTGGAATAAAAGAATCCCTATCTTCATTACATTCTTCAACAGATAAAGCGAAACAAACATTCAGAACATCTGACAAAACATCACCTAAAAGAGAAGGCTTCATATCAACTGATGATATAATAAACTCAATTGTATTAAGTCTGAGACGTCTATTTTTCGTTTCATCTAAGAGTGCATTTAAAGATAGATGATATAAAAGCCTAAATGATGGCTCAAGGATTTCAAAATAACATGTTTGGACAAATGAGATAGTATTGAAAAAAACAACAATTTCATCTTCATTAATTGTTTCATTCATAATTCTTTGCGCTTCTTTCTGAATTGCTGCTTGAAAAGGTTCATTGGAAACAAAGTATTGATAATCAACAGATCTTGTCACAATACCTACTATCAAATTTAATGAAAGAATTCTCAGATTAGAATTATTACCTGAAAGAGCAGTTGAAACACATTCGATTAAACTTGGTAAAAATTCAAGAATTTGATCAGAAGAAAGGGGTTTGCATACATTTGAACACAAAAACATCCCAATTCCAATGGTTAATTCATCATGAATTAGTGATAGAGCAAGATCTATGATTTCTGGAAATCCCCCATTATTTTGGAGTGCCCTCAGTACCTTTCTTGCTATTATACAAACATATCTTTTAATAATCTCATCCGATTCTTTTTTAATCAGGTTAATAATTGATGCTTTCACATATTCAATTTGTTCAATAGAGTATTCAGGTAAGTGTTTAAATATATTATTTTTCACAGCTATGATTGCACTATGCCGAATCACACTATCATCATTTGTTTCAGCAATTTGAAGAAGAACAAACATCGAATCCGGATTTTTATACATCTCTTGCAAGTATATTGTTGCTTCTTGAGCTTTTTCATTTGAATGAATTCGAATTAGACTAAAAAGATGGACCAAATTTTCATATGAAGAATCCATTTTTATTGCCACTTTTTATTCTTCTAAGTTTTTAGTTTACAAGTAAAGGTGACCACTTATCAGCCCGATCAATAAATATTTCAATTAACAATTTTTGGGATAAATAACTGAATAAGCAGGCATTGATAAGCCAATATCAATCTTAGACAAGAATTATAAGAAGAGAAGTATATTAAACATCCTCTATCAGATATACAGTTATGTCACATTGAGTTATATCTAACCAAAACGATATATTGCCCCACAATCTCCAGTGTAAGTTAAATTTCTTGAGAAGAAACTATTTGAAATATATGCATTTTTATCTAAACAAGACCTTTTCTTTTCTATTCTATCATTTTCGCATCCCAAAAAACATGTTTTCTTTTAAAAACAACCTTTTATATTACTTCTTTCATCATTCTCCATAATCAATAATCAATACCTCTTTGCTATTGAATTAATCAATCTCAAAATATATAGTATTAGGGATCAATCCACTTAATGTTAAGAATTATTTAACCAATTGTTTCGATTAAATATTCCAATAATCGAAGTAAATTTCCAGATATTATTTCAAAGAGACGGGTTATATTTATCATGAGCATTGTTATACATGATCTATTAAACAAATACTAGAGCCTGTCCGTTGTAACCTGCTAAAACTTGACATATTTTGTTTGAATATTTCGGCTATCCAATTGAAAAATGAATATTTTCTCACTTTTTCAATTTAAATAAATGCTGCCATTTAGAGAAGCAATTTTAGAAAGAAGAAAAATCAATATTCAAAATTGCTTCTTAATAGTTTTGAACTCCTCTAAATTTAAATTAGGAAATGCTACATATTCATCATTATTTATCACTGCGTTATTAATTATGACCATTTTTTTGAAATCTATTTTATTCAAGTGTTCAGGATATGAGATATGGACCCTCACCTTTTTGGAAAACATCATGTTTGATAATAGGAATTTAATTAATCTTATTTGGACTGGAATTTTCTTTTGGCTTCATATAATTCAATTTTTCCGGAATAAAAACAGAGATTTGTTTTCCTTGATATTCTCCATAAGAAATATCCAAAATATAAAAAAAGATACTGAGATTTTCCAAAAAGAAACTCAAACAAACAGGATTATTACTATTTCGAACATCTTTGTTGCTTTAATTTGGTTTCTTGTTCTGAATCATTTTGAAAAGCAAATTCTACAATATAAACATGTTCACAAGTTTTTGAAAAACACAAATTATTACCCTATTGTGCCTTTATTGTGGTTGAATGATGATAATATTATCTGGGATGTTGGGGTGGGGTGTGAAATTGAAAGTGTTGGGCAAGGAAGGTCTTATTTAGATAAGGATATAAATATTTCAAATTGTTTCTTCTCGAGATATTCAACATTATCTGGAAAAGGTGGTGTTATATTAATTTCGGTTAGTTCTTTTTCAATGAGTATCAATTATTCAATGTTCTATAGCTGTGCTTGTTCTGACAGTGGAGGTGCAATATATATCGACTCCACTAATTCACATCTCAAAATGATATGTGCTAATGGATGTTCTGCCAATTATGAACATTTTGCTCGCCTCATTGCTTCTCAATCGAATCAAGTGGAGTATCTCTCAGTATCAAAATGCTCACCAACTACATCTGGATCTTGGTCAATAGAGTTGTACTCAGGTAATCAGAAATTTGATAACTCAAACAGCTCAATGAATAATGCTGCAAAGTATTCAGGTGGTGGTTTTGAAACACAGTTCTCATTCATAAGTACACATTGCACTTTGTCAAACAACAAAGTATCTGATAGAAGATGCATTCGGTTATATTCAGACTCAACAACAATGTCAATGTCATATACAAACATTGTCCATAACAACAGTCCCTCTGATGGAATTGTATTTGTCAATGGAGCAGGATCACGAAAGATGATGTATTGCATATTCCAGAATAATCAAAACTATCTATTCTATGTGTATCAAGGTTCTCTTGAAGTTTCTCATTCTTTCTATTATCATATATCATCATTTTCAATATCATCATCTGTATCAACACTAAATAATAATTCAATGACTAATCGAATCACTTATCAAATCCAATTCTTTAGTTCTCTTCATTGTCATGCTGATATTCCTCTTCCACAGAGTACATTTGAGAAATCTCCAATAAGGTCATTTGAAGAAACAATCAAAAAAACAAATGAAGAAACATTGAGAATAACATTTGAGAGAACACTGGATGAAACGATTGGAGAAACAATAAAAGAAACAGAGGCAAGAACATATGATTCCAAATGTGAAATGAAGATGTTATCAAGTGATGTTGTCAACAGGATGAACAATATAAATATGTTTCCGATCTTCATTTCATTAGTGAATGTATAAGAATATTATAACAAATGTTCTACCAGGTGTAGACAGTAATTATTTAGATTTAATGAAAAACTACTTCATCTCTACCGATTCATATCTATGAATGATATTAAAAAACAATATCTCCCAGTATTTGCATAGCTTAATTTACCAAAACATTGTAAAATGTAAGTTTTATCAATCATCCAGATTTGGGCCCCATAGAACTTTTTTTCTTTCCATTTTATTACATCATAAGAACATGAATCATGCTTAATAGAAGAGCTTGCATCATAGAATTGAGGTTGATAATAGCTTGTTCAGTTTCAGCCTTGCAAGCTGTAGGTGATTCAGGCATTGTTCTTGCAGGAGTAGGATCAAGCGCAATAGTTCGGCATGGAGTGATTTCCAGAGGAATTGGAGGATCAAGTGTTTGGCAAAAGTAAGTTGCGAAGTGAGTAAGCATATAAGTCGGAGTTTCTTTAACTGTAACAATACAGCTTGATGTTGTGATTACAGGACCTGTTGATAGTAAATACATGATATTATGTATGATTACACTTCCCCATATATATAATGTTGAAGGACTATTTGAATAAAGTAATGCATTTTGATTATCATACAAGATACAATCCTTAATGGCTCCACTACATAAAAAAAACATAATGGCAGTACTTGAATCTGGTGATTTGTTCCCAACAATATTTGAATTATTAAAATCAATTCTCCTTCCTGTTCCACTTGTTAGAATATATAACATATTACCTTGCGAAGCTGAATTGTTGAAGAATGTAGAATATTTAACATGGGCGTAATCATAAGGTTGCAAATGTATTGAGTTATACAATTGACAATAATTACTTGATGAATTATGATTATCAATGAAGCAATTTGCATATTGAATATGAGATGATGATCTTCCAAGGTTTGTACCAGTAACTGATAAAGGAGCACATTGATTGATTGAAACCTGATTAATGATTGAATTCTGGTTTGTGTTTGGAAATGCTAAATATAAAAACTGGCCAGTATAACTATTTGATCCAAAAGTAAAACATCGACTTGCACAAGTTCTAAGAATTGAAAATTCACAATTACATGAAACAGAAAAGTAAATAGCTCCTCCACGCCCACTGTTGCAATAACAATTGTAGTACATACAAGTACTAATAAATATAAATAATTTTGAGAATCCAGAGTTAGTGAAAGTCATTGCACCTCCATTTCCATTGAATGTAACAGAAATAAACACTGAATCCCTCAAATTATACTCATATGTTGGCATGGATGGGATTGTATCAATCCTAGTATTTGTCATCCATAAATTAGTATGATTAATCTTTTTCACATCATTTGATATTTCCACGCTATTCCACGAGCTCAACAGCCTGTAAGTTAGGATATTGATCATAAATTAAATGAACACTTAAGTTTGAAAGAAAACCTAGCAAATTCCTAATTTGTCAGCTCTCAAAAAATCAAAACTGTTAACAATAAAACTAACCGATATAAATGTAAAGTTCCCGTAAACTAGCGGTTATTAATTAACCGCCAGAAGATCAGAGAATTGAAATTTTTGTGAAGCAGACGATAACGATACTTTTACCAGATGTCATTGCATAAGAGGAAACTTCTTGAAGATCTTTTCGAAATTGTTGATAGAACATACGAAGGCGCCTCTTTTCATCAACGGGAGATTGAAAGTCTTAAATTATTTGTAGAAAAGTCGATTGTTATGTTTGAAAGCGAAGCTCCTGAATTCAAGGGCAAATTCAAAGCCATGATGGATATTTTGTCGGAAATTATTGGCGAAGAGCAAAAAATACAGCAAGCGGAACATAGAGTGGCCGAAGATTTAAACGATATTGCTGCGAGATTCGATATTGTATTCAGAACATCAGAGGAAACCATGGAAAAAACATCGAATGTCAAGAGAGCCTCTGCAAGAATCGCAGAATTAAGAGAGAAGCTTCAAGCAGATATCAGTAAGGGTGGTGCTAAGCAGGTTGCAATTGAACAAGAGATAACCAACGCTATCGAGGCTAAAAAGAAGGCCGTAGAAGAAGCTGATGTGAAGCTGCAGGAATTCATCGCAGTCAAACAGAGATACAACAAATTTAAGGTACGGAGAATGAGAAACGCTTATTCAAATTTTGGTGAGGTCACAAAAAACTCTAACGCAAAAATGGCATCACTTTTCGAGCAACTAGCCAATGAAGCAAGGATGTCCGACGAAGAACTGAACGCTTTATTAGAGACACACACAGAGTAAAACAAATTTCCAGTATTTTAATGCAAACACACTAAGTCAAAAAGTCAGAAATTTAATGGCAATCGACTTCAACTTTTTAGACAACGGTATTAAACATTTAGACATTTTGAGTGGAAAAGATAAATTAATTTTGGCTGAATTAAGGTCATCTTTAAATTGCGGGGGATATAAATCAGCTGGTTTTTCTGAAATAATAAGCTCGTTGAAGAGGTTCTGTATGAGGAATGAACCTACTGACAATGATAGATGCTTGGTGTGTGGTATATATTGGGCAAAGGAAGGTATTGCGATCAATTTTAGAAAGCTTAGGACAATTATTAATATGCCGAAATCACAGATCATTTCCGGATTGAATAGAATGGGATACAATTTGCATTTTGATTCGAGAAAATGCGTTCAGCCCATTGACTATGTTGTTCCAATGCTCCAAGATTATATAAGCGAGCAAAGGGAATGGCATTATTACAAGAGCATTCCAGTGACACCTAAACCTTTTGCAAATTTCCAGAAGGTTGAATTATTACATACACCCGAGCCTCAAATAGCTTTATCGACACCAAAAGCACCATCAATAGATGATATGGAGTCTCTGTTTGATGACCCATTTTCTCTCCCTCCTATGTTTTTGTTTGAAGATGTTAATAAGATGAGCATATGTGCCTCACCTCCAATAATAGATTTTGTTAAATAAAGAATATATCCATATTTTTATGAGAAAGAGAAATGATTCAATACAGAAGCTACAAAAAAAGCTAATTAATGTGCGTGAAAAGGGCCCAAAAGTTCATGCAAAGCTTAAGAAAGAGGAAATAACACCCATCATTGCTTCTGCCAAAGAGACATTCATTTCTCAACCATGTTTTCTTGAAATTGAAGCCCCGTTTGTTGTTGTAGGCGATATTCATGGACAATTTATGGATTTATTACGAATATTTGATTCAATCGGATATCCGCCAATGAAGAATTATTTATTTCTTGGCGATTATGTAGATCGTGGCACCCAAAGCCTTGAAACTCTATTACTTTTATTAACATACAAAATATTATATCCTGATAAGTTTCACATGTTGAGAGGAAACCACGAATGTCGAAGAATCAGCAGATCTTATGGCTTTTTCGATGAGTGTGTTGAAGTTACTGATGAGGGTATATGGGAAGATTTCTGTGATTTGTTTGATTACTTCCCATTTGCAGCCTCTATTTCCAAAAAAATATTCTGCATACATGGGGGTATATCATCAAGTCTCCAAGACATAAAAGATATTAAAAAGATCTCAAGACCATGCGAAATTCCAGAGTCAGGAATTCTATCAGAAATTCTTTGGGCTGATCCAAGCAAAGAGATTAAAGAATTCGGCAAAAGTGATAGGGGCTCAGGGGTTTTCTTTGGTCTCAATCCAGTGAAGCGCTTTTTATCGAATAATGGATTCGAAATGATGATTAGAGCACATGAATCTAATGATTTAGGTATTAATTTTCCATTTTATCCTGATATATGTGTACTAACATTATTCTCAGCACCCAACTATTGCAATTATTATCAAAACAATGGAGCTATTGTTGAAATCAATAATAAGCTGGAGTGTACTTACTCGATTTTTAAACCAATATCAAACCAAAAAGAGTATGAAGAGGAGCCGTGCACATTACCAAAAGGCAAGAGTATCTAGTTTAGTTTGTTGGTTATCACTGATTTCAAGAATTCAAGTGTATCATAAAAATATTCAATTCTATTAGTATCATGGGACAAAATTGTATCAATGATTTGTTCATGATCGGGGATCCTCTGTATTACAATTTCATAAATCTCAATTAATTTCCTAATTGTATTTGAATCGAGCTGAAGCTTATTGATATGATATCTTGAGATGGAAAATAATTGGGGTATGAACAATAGATACTTATTTTGATTATTTGTTGACAACAGCAAAAAAATCTGACACAAAAAAGAGTAGATCATCTGATTTTCCTCAGGGTCACTTTGTACAGGAAGATAAGGAAGTAAAACACCAAAAACAGAATCCCAAGAATCAACATAATGCTTTGTTCGCCATAATAATCCACAAAGACAAGAAACAACATTATCTCTGGCATCATATGATGATTTTTCATCCTCACGAACAACATGGAGTGATGAAGTCAATTGAGCATATATAAAATTCCTTACCTCTTTTTCAATTGTAGATATATTTCTAATATAACTTTTGATAGTTTGTGAAGCGCATATAACCAATGAAGAAGAAATTGACTCTAGTGAATGACCAGATACATCCAGTAGACTCAAATATTCTTCATCTGAGAAAAAACTGGGATCAGCCGCAATGATTCCACTTGCTATTAAAAGAGATTTCTCAAGGAGAATTCCATCACTTGACAAATATGGAGAAAAACAGTCCCATATTGGTTTAATCGCTTCATTCTTCACCCCATCGCAGTATAGTATTTCTAGAAAAACCGAAAATGTAGATTCAAAACAATCATCAATTTCATCATTATTTCCCTCAGTATTCAACAAATCATAAAACAAATCTATTGATATGCTAATTAATTCTACTGGATCATCTTTAAGTGAAACCAAACCGAATGTCCTAATAATCTGATTGATGAGTTTTACCCCAAGAGTTTTTTGATACCATTTTTCAGAAAGTATCTTATTTTGAGCATGAGAAACTAGTCTATAAAACACCGATTCTTCAATTATTTCCAAATTTTCATTAAATAGGTCACTAAGTATTCCTATGGATTTAATAATTGATTGGATGGACTCTTTTGTGTCAATATTTACACCATTCAAATACAAGTTCATCAATTCATCAGCTATATTATCCGAAAACACACCATCCTTAACAATAATATTGGAGAACGCAATTATCATTGGCCCAATTAGAGAGAAATCATTGTTTTGATAAATATATTCTTTGAAAACGATTTGAAAAGATGAACTTAGAAGGTTGTAGATTTCATCATTATCAGTTATTAAAATAATCCCATTCATACAATGTAACATGTTTGGGATTAAATAGCCTTTTTCTATTGATTTGATTATAACCTGTGTAGATACCATTATCAAAGGACTACAGACAGATGGATAATGATTCATCAATGATAGAGCGCACTCAAAGAGGATTGCATCATTGCAGAATCCAAAATGTTCAAAATGTTTCAATAAATAATGAATAATAAGTGAAAGATGCTTACAAACCTGTGTCGATGTATTCAATAATTCGATGATAAGAACCAAAACAACATCATGTTGACTCGATGATAAACTATGTTGTATTAATGCCCACATGGTAGTAACAATACTATCAACAAATCCATCAAAATTATACTCCAAAGTTAATAATGAACATAATGCCATTATTGATTTGACAAAGTACTTTTCAACATCTTGATGATTTTCTAATGAAAGACTTCCAATTGCAAAATTTAGAGAAGATTTGATCAAAATTGACATTTTCTCAGGATAATTATCTTTCATTTTGCCAATTGAAGATGTTATTGCACTTAAAGCATCATGACTAACTACAATAGAAGGATTATCCAAAAAAGAAATCAAAAAGCTTGCATCCGCATCTGATCCACCAAATATTTCAACCTTTGCTGTGACTAATGATATCGCAACAAGATCATATGGGATTTGATTTTGTGAAACAAGAATTGACAATCTATTTTCATATATACTCATAATATCGGAAAAATCCACCTCCTTTAATATTACCTCAAATATATCGGATGACATTGAAGATTCTACAGGGTCATTCAGATATGATTCGATAGAAACCACAATAAAATGATCAATGACTGAATCAAAAAATTCAACTTTCATATTACCAATGTATTTATACTCTAAACAAGAAAACTCCCTCAAAGAAACTCGATTCGATATCATTATATTAACATCGGATAAAAGAGTGATAATTTGTTCAAAAGGAAACAAATTTAGAATAAAATCAGGTCTCATCTCCAAAATTGAAGACAAAAACACTAAAAGGCTGTTGAAGGAAGTTGGTTGTGACAATCCAAAAAATGCAAAGAAAGCGAACTTAATTGACTCAGCGAATTGCTCAATATATTTGCTGGTTTTTAATTCAATAGAAATACTAAGAACAAAACAAATAATCTCATATAGCTCATTGTTATTAGAATTCTGTATAAAATCATAACATCTATTAATATATGTTTCTATTGTTGGATTGTCATTAATCACACTCTTAGTAAAAACAAAATAATGGGACAAAAGGGGCAAAACTTTTTGGATGTCATTTAGACCATCTTCAATATATCGATCTATTTCTTCAGTTGATCTCTGAAACTTTTCAAAAACTAGCTTAATAATTTCTTGAAGAGTCTCTATTATAGATAATTCTGTTTCATTAGTAATTAAATATAAAATTTCATTCTCTATTTCTTCAATAAAACCAATTTCAAATTTATCATAACAACATCTAACCAAATTAAGAAGCCCAAAAACAGCAAGACGTTTCAATTGTATATTATCTTGACAAACATTTATTAACTGGATAAAATTGCCTAAAGACTCACATATTTGTATTTGTTCGGATAAAAGAGTGTTTGCTTCAACACCCTTTCCCATCGGATCGTCAATTATCGTTTCAAGGAGTAAACGAAGTTCTTGTGCATTAATCGTCATTGGCACATATTATGTTGGATTTGCATGATTTTGGCTTCATTATAATTGGAAAGCTGAGATATCTCTTCTAAATCCATTGACCTAAGAATGTTTTGATACCATTCCATGGCATTTTGATTAATACTTTTTAAACACCATGATGATGATTGGAATAGAGTTACTGCTGCACATTTTAATGTGGAGTCTTTAATAAATCTGGACTCGCTCATTTGAAATAAGAAATGCGAGGTATATATAATTTCATCAGAATTGGGTTGTACTGGAAGGAGTGAAAGCACTGTATTAAAAATATTCTCGCTAAATCCTAAGGGATATCTTGTGTACATCATTGAAAAGGCTCCGATTGCGGAGTTTAGAAGAGAAGAGTGCTTGATTCCAGGCTCCCCATAAGAAGAAATAACTTCACACAATAAAGATGCAATTTGAGTATTCAGTTCATCAGTATTTATGGATTGAATACTAAAAACTTGTGTAATAAACCCAAAGAAGACTCTTTTCTGCTCACAATCACTTAAAGAATTAGACAATTTGAATGAATCTCGAATAATTAAATCATATTGTTGAACATATTGAGAATAAATATTCAGAAATCTTGATAATAAAGACAAAGACAAAAGCCTGATAATAATCAAATCGCTACCCAAATTCCTATCAAGAGAGGATAAAAACTCATTTTGTTTTTCTTGATCTAGAGTATCCCGAACCAATAACTGATTTATAAAATAATAAATTGGCTTTAACATCAGAATATCATATAAAAATGATGTAGAACTTCTTTGAACTGACAAAACTTCGTTTTTCATCAATCTTATAGAAAACTGATACGATAATGATAATGAGGATTCATTGATCAGATTTGAAGATGCTAATATTTGCCCGCATATCATAAGAACACCACATGCAGCTGGTTTAGATATGCAATCATCAAGAAAACGAAGGTAAGTTTCTAAAAGAATTGACCAATCAAAAATATCTGTTTCTGTGCTATCGATTGAGAATGCCAGTCCATCCCAGACAGAGAGAAGAAAAGAATCAATATCATCATTTTTTTTCAACAAAAATGTTAAAGATTGGTCTCTGTAATCACTCATTTCAATGGGACATAATCCAATGAACTTAAAGAGAAGCCTTAAAGAGGACTTCTGAACGACATCTAGATAATCATCATTGGATTTATCCTGAATGAATGCAAATAGAGGAGGCACTATATCATTGATATGATCCCCCAATGAACATGGAAAAACACATAAAAGTATTTCAAATCCCCTAATTATCATATCATTGATATGATAGTTCTCCATATTGAATGAATCCACTGCTGTGTCTATTAAAAATGGCAAAAAAATTTTGAATGATTTCGGACATAAAGTTCCCAGCCTAGCGAAACACTCAAACATAACGGCAAAAGATGAAGGATGCCCCTCAAGATATTCTTTAAGCACAGGAAATACTATTTCAAATGTATTTTCATCACCATCATTCGTGTGCATTAATATACTTGATATACATCTAAACACTAATTCTTCTTTTTCATGTCCATCTCCAATATCTCTGAGCAAATACTCAAATATTTCAGAAATACTCGAAGGAGTCTCTTCTATTCGATATAATAGTTCATCAAGGGTTTTTAAAGCACAATTACAGTTACTATTATTGAGGAGAAACTCACACAGAAAATCGAGATATCCACTAATACTATCTCCACAGAATTCAATAATTTCATTGAGAACCGAACACTGTTGATCAATTATATTTTCATCTTCAATCACAAAATTTGAAAAAACTATCCCAAAAATCACTTCAATTGATTCACAAGCTATTTCAGAACATCCTTCAATAATCGAGCCAAGTGCTAAAAGGGCAACAATTTGATATGATGATTTAGCAACACGAATCATATACTCAATAAACTGCAATAAAATATTGAAAAACGTTTCACAGTTTTCATTAAATGCAAAGGATAGTTCAGATAAGAATGATACAATAAACATATATTGAAGCTCAATCTCATTAGATTCTAAAGAACAAACTGAGAGACGGAGAGATGATTCAATAATTTCACTGAGACTAGATGAATCAAGAGATGAAATAACATTCAGCGAAGATTCCAAAATATTATGTATTATAATCCTTTTATCTATTGAAATGGACTCATTAGATATTAAATGAATTGCTTCTTCAATAATATTAACCATTGACTCTGAATAGGATGTGTTGGTAAGAAGTGAGCATATAACTCTTACACAACAACCCAAATCATTAATTATATCACAATCATTGACATAGAATGAGAAAGCTTGCTCAATCGAATCAATAAAATCTGGATTATCAGAGAAATCTGTCGCGAATTTCTCAATTATTCCAAAAGAAAGCGATCTTTCCCAATCATTCTCGGCAAGTAAAGAATCCAAACTCTCTTCAAAAGCATTCCGTATAATTATTGCATTTGAAAATGATCCATTCCTCAATAAATATAGCCGAATTTTTAAATCTTGATTTCCAATAAAATTCTCAACAATTTTATTGATGCTTTCACCATGTGAACTTTCCATTATGATAATAATCAAGTCACACAAAAAAAAGCAACACATAACATCATCAAAACTGGAAATCAAGCCAAAAACACGATTCAATAATTGAAAAATATACTCAGATGAGAATTCATCGACATATATTGGCAGTACTCGACAAAGAGATATAACAATGGACCGTTTTACGTACAAATTACAGTCATTTTCAAGAGAAACCAAATGAATTTCAACACAAGATGAATCTTTGTAAATATTCTCTAAATAACGGCTTGCTTCATCAACATACTCCTGAATACCACTCTCTAGCTTTTCATACACCTCAATCATACGATAATCAGGGTATAAAAAGTGACAATGTAACACCGATCAAATCCCCATCAAATTCAAAAATAATCGTTCGGTGTTTTCTGAAACAATTTATCGGAGAATATTGACGGTTTTTATTCTGCATGAAGTCAAAAAGAGCTGTATTTGTAAGAGTTCACGAGATCCGGGGTGTTGTTTCACGTGGTAATGACCATAATTCTCATCAATTACATTGTAGATTGTTTCCCGGAGAGCAGGGTTCGTTTGGGAAGCTGAACGGGATAGGTGTTTTGAAGTCTGATACAACATGGACTTTTCAAGTCGAAGATGTTCAAAAATCGTCTCTTGTGTTTTCTTTGCATGAATGGTGCCCCGAAGATTTCGAATCTGCAAGAATGACTCTTCCATTACCATGGTTTAGGCCTAATTTTGTTGTGAGAGAAATATTCCCTATGAGAATGCTGAATAACCAGCAAGAGCCAGCCATGGTTGATTTAGAAGTTCATCTTTGTGAGAATTCTGACTTGCCTTTCCAAGCACCTGCTGGAACCCTAACTGTACGCCCTGCATGGAAATCTAATGAAAAACCCAAAGTTCAGCCTCAGACATTACAAACGCAGAAGAATGTTAAGATTGAAGATTTGGTATTTGAAGAAGATGAAGCTAAAAATCCGGCTCCAGCTCCTACAACATCTCCAAATCTCTCAAATCTCCCTCCAATTTCTGCTCCTCAGACAGTTAATCCAAACCCACCTCCATCTCCATACCAGGGAGTCATGGCGCAGTGTTTCGTCAATTTTCAAGGTTATCCTGTATTCCAACCACCACCATATGCTTTTAATTCGCCACCTGCTAATGGTCCCAATGGCTATCCACCTTTAGTTTATGGTATACCACCTCCTGCCTATTATGTTCTTCCCCAGGGCGTTGGAATCGCACCAGCACCAACACCGCCATCAAATAATCCATTGCCTCCAGTTTCGCAACCAGCACCAACACCGCTTTCAAATAATACATTACCTCCAGTTTCACAACCAGCACCAAAGCCTAACACTCAGCCAGCACCAAAACCAAAGAATATAGAGCCAAAAGAAATTGTTATTCCAGAAAAGCAACTTCAATCAGAAAAAAATGCTAAGAATTCTGGTGCCACTCTTCTGTCTGAAGAATCTTGTATTGGTGCGATATCAAACGACTCGAAAGTCAAACAAGGAGATCAGCTGGATGTCCAAGCGATTGCTTTCCCCGAAGATGATGACACTCCCGAGTTTACTCAAGAAGAACTTTCAATGAGCTCGAAAATGGTATCCTTGGATTTAGACCAAGGCGAGGGCTCATCGAAATCCTCAGTGTTACCTGAAATGAAATCCTCTCTCATGGATAGCGCATAAACATTTTTAATTTATTCATAATATATAATGAATGTATCATTGTTTAATGTAATGATACATAAAAACCTGTATTTTTCTCCCATTTTTTCAGGCGTTTCCTCTTTAAAAATAAGTCGAAGTCATTTTATATATTCATTTTCGCCCTTATTGCAAGGAAGAGTATTGAGTTTTTTGGAAATACAAGGTTCATCGTTCTCAAAGTTTTTATATAGGCCTGTTGGTGTTGAGAATGCGCATTATTTTTCTATTATTATTGGAGATAGATATTCGATCACATCCAGAGTTAATGCCAATTGTGCCAAATTCTATGATTGCGTTTTTAAAGATTGCATATCCGATGTTCGTGGAGGGGCAATATATGTATCTGATTCTAGTTTGCACGTTGTTATAATGAGATGCGGTTTTTTGCACTGCGTATCATTCTGCGAAGGGTATTCTGCTGGAGGAGTCGCTGTTTATTCAGCAAGTAGCGTCAAAATGGATTTTTGCTGCTTTTACAATTGCAGCAATAAGAATGATCCCGGTGCATACCAAGTTGTACCACATGGATTATATCTTAACTCGACATCAATCAACTGTACAAATGAATATCTTAATGGTAGGAATGAGGTAAGCTCTAATTGGGGTTCAATGAGTGGAGGCAATTTTTTCACTTTTAACTATAATAATAGTACTAGGACATATTCAATAAATCAGCATGGTGGAGGGTATGTGTTTTCGACACTCACATCAGTCAATTGCATTGGCACTTTCTGCCAATTATCGAATTCCGAAGGAGCAGGATTTATTAGTTTTATAGCAACATCCACGAAACAAGGATGGTTCAATTATTGGAATTTTATCAATAATTCCTGTTTAATCAACTCTTGGATATTTCACACACCTGGATGGCTAAGTGGAATAATACCATGTTTTTTAACATGTTCATTCATTCATAACTCTAATGTCAAAATGTCGCAGTATTCCGACAAGCCCGTTTTTAGTGGATGCCATATCAGTTCAATTGATGAAGGAAATATGTTCGGTGTCTTTCAAGATGGAACAGTTTTTGGATCAGGAATGAATGATATCAGATCAATCAATATTCCAGCCACAGAAAAGTGTTGGCAAAGAGCCGGATCACAAACCATTGCGGAACATACTCTTTTTAAATCGTATCCATTTGTTAGTATTCTGGGGTCATTCTTGGTTTTTTCATTGGAAGTCTTGATCTCAAAGTATTAAACACATCAAAATTCTCATGCTAAACACTCAAAATTGTGATATTTTTATAGTTTCATTATTCTCTGTAATCATTGGTGTCCAGTAATTATCAATGACAAATTCAACCATCTCCAAAAAATTCATATTGGTGTTTCGAACCTGTCTTTTCATTGTCTTCTTTAAAAACATTCACAAATAGATGTATCATAAATTACAAAATTGGCGTCAGTGAATATTTAAGATCCCAGATAGTTCAACAGATTATTTTATAAGGTTTTGTTGATCAAACAACGATTTTCTCAATAAGGTTGATGATTTCTCAGGCTAGGTCATATGCAGAAGAACTTACCTCTAAGCTTAAACGTGTTATCTTTGATAAATATGAAGGTGAAGAATATAAATGTTGTATTTTGGGAGGAAAAGAGATAAATTTGAGATCAAGAGCTTCTTTCACGCCATATATTGATTCTGGATGCTCAGCTAGGTGTAAATTTTGTTCAGAAACTCTTAGCAAAAATCAGGGAGTTGATATTGAGGATTGCAATCCATGTTCTCACGAAGTTAGGTTGATCAAATTTAGAGAAATATTGCGCTCATTAAAAGGATTTCAAATACAATTATCAATATCTGGACTTGAACCACTACTGGGATTAGACCAAATTATTTCATTCGTTGAAGAGGTTGAGAGAATTGAAGGAGAAGATGGGATTATGTCAATAGAAGGAATAATTATGTACTCTAATTTGAGTGAAGGCACGAGAAAATATGAACAATTAAAATATCTGCTCACCAAAACTAAATTCAAAAAACTTGAAATTTCTCGACACCACTATGATGAAACAATCAACAACCAAATAATGCGATATTTAGATAAGGAAGCCATATCAAATATTGGTTTTCGAGAAAGGGTATCCAATGTACTTCCATTATGTGAAACAAAAATTGTTTGTGTTATGCAAAAAGGAGGAATTGATACATTAGTCGAAGTTAAAAAATACCTTGATTGGGCAATTGATCTTGGTTTCCAGCAAGTAGGTATGAGGCAACTTGCTATTGTTGAGAATGCTGTGAATCAAAATGAAACAAGTGATTACTGCACATCTCATCTTGTAGATACGATTGGAATCCTCAAAGAGATTGAGAATGATCATGATTTTGAATTCATCAATGTTATAAGAGGGTACTATTTCTACACTTTCATATACAAATACAAAAAAATTGATATGTCTTTTAGTCTCTCAGATTACAACGAAATGGTTCTTCATCATGAAAGTGACTTTAAGGATAAATTGGTCCTCTATCCAAATGGAACTCTTTGCTATGATTGGGATACAACTAAATCAATTTATTAATTCAATAAATTAACAATTTAAATATGTCTCTATTATATGTAAGAAACATCGATTCATGGATATATCTTGGAAATATTTTTTTCTAAAAAGTTCACCAATACTATCGATGGTCTATGATTATTTAACAGTTCTAAACCTTGGGATATCATTTCATGGCTAGTTTCATCATCGAGATAACCATATACAACCAATACAGAATTACCAGAGTCTATTACAAAGTCCGATAGCCATGAATGCATTGTGTCAACAAAAGTAATCAACAATCCATTTTGCATAGCTCCTGCTGCAACCAATGAATCAGAATAGGCACTAACAATTACTTTGGGGTTTTTAGAACAAAATGTTGTGATATCCTTATCATTTACCTGAACCACATGATAAGTTTGATTCAAAAAAACATGTTTGATCATATTACTATATTTTGAATCATCTCCATACACATATATATCACTATCATAACTATACGAGCAGTATTTGTCAAAAAAGCTTTGCAGGTCCTTTTTATGATCATGTTTTGTTGAATAAATGTCAAGTTCTTTAAAACAAACAATACTTTGAGGATCAATTATATCAACTTTCATTTGCTTTTCAAACCCAGATAATACACCTAATGATTCATTTGAAGACAATTTAATGTTTCCAAATCTTTTCTTTGTGTGTGATTCTTCATTATAAATTGGAAGTAAATAAGAAACCAAAAAACTCCATGCTGTATGATTGTATCCTTCACCATAAAACAGAGTTGCTGATGACAAAGGCTGTTTTGATTGAAAACTCACATCATGATATGAAACACCTTTAATCATCGCGTCACCAATCGACTTGAAAAACTCAGGCCTATAAATAAGACTTGAACCAAAGTACGTCATTAAAGTTGAGTTCGAAAAACAGACACGAGTCAAATGACAATGAGAAAGCCTAGATGTATTTGTACACGAAATTAGAGAGTATTGAGGCCATAATTTTTGAATGTTCACGCTAAAATATTTTGGGGTTCCAATTCCTTGATAAAGATAATGCAATTGAAAACTTAAATTTCCATGCACAGGAAGAATGTAAGATGCCTCATAGTGATTATAGTTGGAGATATTACGATCCATATCCTTTAATCGTATATTCATTACAAAAAACTCATTTTTGACTGAAATTCTCAGCGAGTTGAGTAAATTTTCCTCTGTTATTTTGAGCACAGTTTTGTATATCAGCTTAAAAACCAAGATATTTCCATTAACAACAGATATATCGTGCCATTTAATCGGATCTAGTTCTGTTCTGTTTTCAGGAAGTTGATTCAATTTATAATAAATGTCAGTTTGATTCATATACCCAATGAACATCGCCAACATTATTCCAAAAAAATAGAAATATACATTCTGCAACTTGCGACAATCGAAGGTAAAAGAGGGAGTCATCTAAATAGCCCTTGGAGGGTAATTTTAAAGGGTAAAAATTACCCTAGGGTAAATTGGCCAAATTAATGTTTTGTTTGTTTTTAGTTGCTGGATTTTCGAAAGTATTTTATGATTCTTTTGGTTTCCCACTGTTGCCAACATGCGATTTGTTGTATTATGAGAATTTTTCGGATCCTTTTGTGCTGAAAAGATGGGTTGTTACAAAGCACTTTAGGAATACTGGAAAATGGGCAGTTGAGCAATCCTATCCATTGCAGTCAAGAAAAGGAGAGCGTGCTATAGTTGCTAAAACAAAAGAAAAGACACATTCTATTTCAACTGTTTTTCCGTCACCAATTTATACTCCTAATGAAACTATTGTAATACAATATGAAGCAAGAGCACAGTTTTTGTATGTTTGTGCTTCAATGAAATTGAAAGTTTTTGTTGATCCGCGATTTGATCCTGCTGATATGAATAACGATACTGCTCGAATTCTTGAGTTTGGTCCTGAAAGGTGTTATAATCACAATCAAACGGTCTTGAATATGTTTTCTGGTGATGTTAAGCATACACTGAAAGACAAGATTCCAGTTCCAGTTGATGAAATCGTTCATCTGTATACATTGGTGTTAAGGCCTAATAATACTTTTGAAGTCTTGATTGATATGAAATCAATGTATAATGGCTCATTCATTGAGTCTTTTGTGCCAGCTTTCATTGAACCTGAGTTAATTAATGATCCAAATGATATAAAACCTAATAATTGGGTTGATGAAATGTTTATAATCGATGAAAGTGCGGTGAAACCAGATGACTGGGATGAAAATGAACCAAAAACAATACCCGATCCCAAAAAGAAGCGGATTCCATTTGGATGGCTTGTAGATGAGCAAACTATGATTCCTGATCCAAATGCTAAAAAGCCAGAGGAATGGAATGAAGGACATTTAGGAGAATGGAAGGCTCCAATGATCAAAAACCCCAAGTGCATGAGGGCTATTGGGTGCGGCCCTTATCAACCACCTGAGATTCCAAATCCAAAATACAAAGGAAAGTGGACCAAGCCATTAATTAACAATCCAAGATTCATAGGACAATGGAAACCAAAGCAGATTAATAATCCAAAGTATTTAGGTCCTCAGCTTCCATTTTCAATTCCACCAATTATTGGTATTGGGTTTGATATATGGGGTGCCCATCATGACATCATGATTACAAATGTTCTTATATCTAACAATGAATCAATTATCAAAAGATGGAATAAAGCTGATTTCAATGGAAGACAAAAGAGACAAATCAAAGCTATGAAAATTGCATACGATTGGATTAATGTTGATGAAGAGGAAGAAATTATTTATGAACCAAGTCTCACCAGCTACTTTTCACATTACACCAAAAAGACCATGAAATGGTGGAGCAAAGTTGATAACAAACCAGCAGTTATAGCAATTATTGTTTCAGCAATAATGATTTTGATTCCAGTTGTGTTTTTATGCTATGAACTATTTACTAATGATACATACAAAGAAAAGATTGAATAAAATTGCTCTTTAACCAAATATAAATGAACTCATTATTGAAGAAAACAGGAAGTGGAGGATGGCTGATAATCCCAAAGATGGATCTGGAGCTCCTTGGGTTTCGATTCCACAAGTTGAAGGTAATGGAGGAATTGTCTGACATGGTGTATCTTCAAATGGAATGAGATGACCTCCTGAAGGACAATAGAATGTACTCAAGTGTTCTAATGTGTAGGTTGGTGTACCAGTAATATCAGATACAATCCCTCCAGTTGATAATGAACCGGCAGATATTCTTGTCAAAGAGTATGAAAGCAAATTGTGCACGATATGGCAATTTACCATTGAATGAGATCCTCCAGTTTGAAGAGAAACCAAGGAATTATTATTCCCGAAAAATATTGTATAGCTAATCTGGGTTCCATTTGCACTTGAAGCTTTACCATTTAAATTAATAATACCATATGTATCTGTAGGAGAATTATTCCATAAAACATTACAGTACTTGATATAATTCATTAATCCATAACTCCCATCAATGAATATAACATTAAATTCGGACTCTTGGTTGTTTGCAATTGTTGAATAAGATATTTGTGATTCATATGTTGGAGAAACATAAAAACCTGAGTAGCGTTGGGCTTTATTATTAGAAATATTGCAATTCTGAACACGAATATTACCATAATAAAGCCTTGAATTAACGCTTTTTATTGTTGTCCATGAGCATTGTGAAATTGATGTATAGTTCAAATATATTGTGGAAATAAAATCAGAATTCGAAAGAAGACCTATTTGCATAAAGTGAACCGATGAAGTTGCTGAACAATTAAAACCACAAATATTCTTCAAGACAATAATTGAGTTTGGAGTATTAGATGTGATATATATTGCTCCATAGCTTTGAGCAGTGCAGTTATAAAAAATGCAATCCAATAGCTCTGTAAATCCAGTATTCAAAACTAAATAAATGGCTCCTCCACTTGAGCTTGGAGAAGTACAACCCTCAAATAAGCAACCTCTAATTGATAAACGATCCAAAACAATCTCAGAATACATACCACCACCACCACCGCCTGAAGTTGCAATATTGTTAATAAATTTGTTATTAGCGACATCAGCTGTTTTAACATTCGTAATATGCAAACCACCACCATATTGCCCTTGATTTCTATTGAACACAGAATCAGTCACAGAAACATTAATAGCCAATTCCAAATAAGCTCCGCCTCCTTTCACAGCCTGATTCGATGTGAAATTAGTCTGATCAATAGTCATTGTTTTAGAGTTTCCATAGTAGATAGCTCCTCCATTCGCACTAGCAACCATATTCCTGAAGTTGCTAAAATTGGTTTTCAAAATCGGATCAATCCAATATGTATTATAGAAATAAACCGCACTTCCATTCACAGAGCTCAAGCCGGTCATATTAGCGCTCTCAACAACTAATTCAATTTTCGGCATCACTGAAACAACATTAATCCTCGTATTTGCAGGATCCCTCATGACATAATCAACCTTTCTGGCATCATTGGTAATCAAAACTTGTGTTTCGCTATAGCACAGTACTATCAGCGTGTAAACGAACATTGGTGACTAATTGAATTAAAATTGTCAAATTTTTTTATTGAAATTTTCAATTCCTACAGTTAGTTTTTACTTGTTGTATACACCGATAATTAATAATCCAGTTTCGGATTGTAGCCGGGTTGAAGGAAAACCTGCTAGCTCGAAATCGAAGGATGGAAAACTGTATGAGCCTTCTTTGACAGCAACAAATTCCAGTTTTCTAGTAGTTGAAGACCCGGGCTCAAGGGCTGGGATTGATAGATCGTTGTTACCAAAAAGGAAAATACTGTCATTGATTTCAGCAATAGCCATCTTTCCTGAAATTGGAACGTTTGTTATGTTAGTTATAGTGGTGTCAACTATGAATGGTTTTAAGGCTAATTGAGATCGAGGAATTCCGCAAAAAGAAATTGAGATTGGGTAGATTGGTTTGGGCTGAAAATCTTTAAATTTAAGCTTTTGAACGCATTTTTGTTGGTAAGGAACGGAGAAAAATACATCAAGTCCCTTAAGGGGCTGGGATATCGGGATTATTCCAGATACACTCTCTTCAGGGTTTATGATGTCTGAAATATATATTGACTCACCAAAAGTAGTCGATGCCTCAACAGAAACGACAGAAATTGGCATTTTGTTCTCTATTGAAACTTGAAGGTATTTTGGAGGCTTTTCAACAGTTAAAACTTTAACCAGAATAGAAGGAAACACGTGAAAAATTGATTTGGAGCTGATGGTGCTGCTTATACCGTCAAACTGAAAAGATAATTGGGATACTACTGAAGCTTCACCTTCGTTTTCAATAACAAATCTGTAAGGGAATGTAATTGTATGTTGAGGAGATATATCCACTTCCGAAGGCATTTTAGCTTGAAAAATGGTCTTTTCGTTTTGTATAACCTGAATTGAAAGCAGAGCACCTTTGATGTTGTTAAATCTAGTATTTGTAGCAATCGACATCATATATACGGGAACTCCAGCATAAAAAGATGTCTGAGTCGAATGAGAAAACAACAATGATGGAGATGGAAGATGCACCGTCTTGTCAAGGCTTTCAAATTGATATTCGGATGTTTTTGCGATGAAAGAAATATCAGGAGGATCTATAACATAATTTATAAGCTTAGAGACATTTGTAGGTTGAGACTTTTTCGACATAATAAAATATTTTACTCAACGACAGCTCCAGCCACATGATATACTATTTTTTCATCTTTAGACTGGAATATGAATGATGACTCTATTGAACGAGTCTCAGATGTTAATATCTCGAGTTGAAAGATGAGAGATGAATTTGGAAACACTATTCCTGGCAATGTGGTAATCCTAACATCATGTGATGAAGGCTGGGTAAATGAGTAATGAATGGGATGCGTTGTTGAGTTTACATACTCTATAGATTTGATCATTTTTGTGCCCTTTTTGATGATTCCAATATCAATATTCCGATTTTTATATGATGCTGAGTGTCTCAGCGAAAAATCGCTAAGAATCCTTCTTGGTTTCGGCTTGTGATTCGTGTCTAAGATCTCAGGAGGATTATCAAACACAACCTCAAGTGGAGGATCAAACATTTTAGAAATCGGACATGTGGAAATAAAACTACTCACTTTTGGGGGTTCAACGTACGAAAATGTTGACTCAGGTGATTTCCAATAATTAACACTCTTTGGATTACATATTTTAGGGGTATATAATCCTTGTTGCATTTCCAATAATCTAGGTTTAGGTGTTACAGGAATAGTTGCAGGAACAATTGTTTGGATGATTTCCGGTGGATTAATTGTGTCAAGAAAAGAATCATGGTTTCTTTCCACTATTTCAGCAATTGCGCGGGTAAACACACTCATGTCACCAAAAACAGAGCTCCTGAGACTATCAGCTTCAATAGCAAGTTGACTAATTGACTCTATTTGATTGATTCGCTTCATCTTATTGCTGTTTCCATTGAATTGCTTCGTAATATTATTTCTTTCAAGTTTTGAGGCTGGATGATTTAATACAACAGCAAATGGAACTATTTCAGGATTAGGATTATGATATGTTACAAGACTACATTCACATCCAGATGTATGAAGAAGAGTAGAATCATATGTTGTATATCCATCAGCAGCAATTGAATCTTTTCTCATGAACTCTGTTCCTCCATAGTCACTTCTGACAGCAAAAAACCTTGGCCGGAAAGTTTTACATAGTTCAATCATTTGGTTTTCGGATATATTTTCTTTATTTGGGTATAATTCCCCAAAGCGAGTTGAAATAGTATCAACCTTTTTCTTTGAAAATTCGTCAGTTTTGTTCATCATCCCTATATGCCCTTCATTTGATATAAAATATTTATTACCACATTTGCATTCAATATTATTATTAAATATATAAATCTGGGAATCGAAGTTTTCAATAGTAATGGAATCAGATATGGATATCCGAAAGTCATTGCAGGAAATAACTGTTTCGTGGTCAGTATAAATAATTGTGAATCTGTTAATTGACATTGTTTTTCCATTTGTATTAGCTTCAATTATTGGGAAATCAGGAATATCAAAGAGAGTCTTATCTTCATGTTGTTCTATAGAATAATCCAGCTTAAACAGTATTTTTCTCATTCCATTATGGGTAACAAAATACTCAATATTATCTGGTCTAATGATTGAATCTGTTTTTGTCGAGATATTGGTTATTTTGGCATGCCTTGACTCAGTTGGCACTAAAACATTTCCTTCTTTTTTGAAAGATGTACCTGATGAATCAACACATATCCATATGTCATTTTCTTTTCGAGAGATACTACCATTTGGATATACTATAACACAATTTCCTTTTTCATTTTGACAAATAAAAGAGGCATCTTTGGTAATAACTATAGGTAATTTGTTTGATGACTTAAGAATCAAATCCGATCCATTATAAAAAATAGATTGCTCCAGGAATAAAAGTGAAAATGATTTTTGATTTTCATAAACCAATCGGAGTCCTTCTGGAAAAACTATTACGACTTGTTCGGGTTCGGTATATACTGCCATATAATCTTTAATGAACAAAGAATGTAATCTATTCTCTTGATTGTTAATTATTTCTTTAGAAACATCAATTCGAATTCTCTGAACAAAGGAATATGAAGATTTAGCAGAAACAGTTTTCGAAACATCATGTGGTAACCTGTAAACTTTATTGGTATTGGAAAATAACAATTGAGATGATGGTAGAATGTCTTTGGAAGAAGAAAAAATTGATAGAGATTGTGACTTTTGGCTATTTGATTTTCTACTTGTTTCGATGGAAGATTCTTTAAGCTCTATCATTTCCGAAATACCATCAATTGTACCAGGCATAAAGTAATCTGTGATCAGAAAGCCATTGTTTTTCGTAACGGGAGCAAGTGTGAGAATATACAATAATCCTGTTTTAGAATCGAGATATTTCTCAACAATTGATGACAGACTTACTGCTTCATTCAATTCGTCAAAAATACTTTGATGATATATTGAACAATTCCAATTCTGCCAATCAAAATAGAATGAAGGCATTGATAATTGTTTTGATTTTGCTACATTAGATACTAAATTGTCAAATACTTGTCCAGAATATATATAGAAATTCTGGGGGTCATTTATAAATCTAGTGGATGAGATCATCGCAGGCAATTCAGTTTTTGCAACATCAAATTTCTTTAAATCATATAAAAGATAATATAAAGATGAAGGAATAGAATTGATAAATACAGGATCAACACTATCTATTGCTTGATATAAAACAACATTGCGACATATCTGACCATAATATTTTTGAAAAGTTGCATCAAGCAATTCTCTGCTGGTTTTTGTTGGAATTGGGGGGATAATTCGAAAACCATTATTCTTTAATTGTATGTATAAAGCATTAACATTATCATCTGGATGATCAATTAAATACTCATAAAAATTATGAAGACTCGCATTCTTTTTGAGAGTTGGAATCTCAATCAGTTTATGAATAGCCATGAATTCAGAGAACAAAAGCTGATTTTTTGCAATTTTGACAATTATTTTTTCAATGTGTTGGAAAAAAATAAGATAGTCTTGTGATGGTTCTACATTAATAAAAGCAACTGAGGGATCAAGATAAGGTTTGAGGACTTTCCATCTCATAGGCGGATAAGAATATACATTATTCGAATAGTCGAAATCGAACCCAGGAATCGAGTTCTTCTTTGTAGAAACTTGTGAGGATTTACTTGCATTCATTCCATTATATTTTTCATTGTCCAATGATGATTCTCTGAAGCATAAAAAGGCAGATATTTCAACACCATACTTTTGAAGTACTTTGAATTGTATAGGCAAATATGGGAATCCTATAATTATAACCAAAACATCAAAAAGGCCATCAAATAACATTGGGAATCTGTCTTCAGTTGATTTCATTTTCGATTTACTTGTTTTAATTGTAGTGGTTTGGATTTTCGCCTTTTCGTTTGCAATTAGCGCCTTCTTTTTTGAGTCTAAAGACTTGGCAATTTCACTATCCATTTTCTGCTTAATACCCTTAATTAATAAATTATTCACATCGTATCGGACTTTTTTCTCGGTTTTCGCTTCATTTTTTGAGCCTCTTGCACCAGACTCCAATAAATCATGCGCGTTAATAATAATAACTTCTCTTTTATAATTTGATTTAATGAACTCGATAAAATTAGGCAAATCAACACAATTCCTAACAATATCAATCGAAATGATAAAAGACTTGATACTTATTTCAGCATTCATTAGTTCAAATATTCGTTTTTAATTATTCTATTTTTCTTGTTCTTTTTGTTCTTGAGCACGATTTAACAATTAATCTCCTATTCTTTTCCATATATAAAATAGATGGAGAAAAAGAATAAAAAGAGTGTCGAGTTCTCAATGACAAGTAAGGAAATCAAGAAGAAAACTAACAATGAAATAGATTCTAAAACTGAAGGATCGAAGCAGCTTTCCAGTAAGAGAAATCGAAATGGATTTAATAAGCAGCATACAAAAACATCATTTGGCATACATCAAAGTTCATCAAGAAGTTCTTTAAGACAACATAAATCAGTAATTGCTCCATCGGGTAGTACTTTGGAAATACTTAATCGTCAATCAGTTCTATCAGTGGTCCACTCCAAGAATGTTTTAGATATTTGGGTTAAATCCTCTCCATTTTTTGGCCAAGTACCCGAAGAATCGCAGCTAGAGCAACTATTAATGACAACTATACCCGAGATTCAACCCAATTTTGCGTTGAGATCTCAATGGATCAGTATTTTCAGTTCATTTTCTAATTCATTAAAGGAAAAGAATATTGAAGTTGTAGATCTACCTTTTCAAAAAGCTGATCGGGATTCTTCTTTTTCCAAATACTGGGTTAATAATTCTGTTCCATATCCTATTGAATCAGAGGAAAAAAAAGAGTTTTCTCCAATTCATAGTATTATTAATGCTTTAGTTGATGAAGGTGAAGAAGAGGATGGAAATGAGACAAAACACACAGAGTATCCTTTGCCATATGCTTTACCAAGTGTGATTTCATCACACAGCTATTTATATTTGCCATTTGAAGAAAGACTACAAAATGAGCTTGAAAGCGCAGGAATAATTAATGATGTTGATGATGCTGCATATGTCTCTTCATATGAATCAGAGGCCAAAGCTTGCCAAAAAGAGCTTCAACGTCTTCAGCCAGTTTTGGATACATTTAGGAAAGAAGTTCATGATATGTATCCAGAGATTGCTAGAGACCAAGAAAGAAGAGAAGAAATTCAGAAACAGTTCATGAAACAGATCAATGTTTTGAAGAAGACAAAGAGAAAGGAATAGACTTGTTTATTAAACATTGTAATATTTATGGTTCTATAAGTTCTTGAGTTATGTTGGGCGTTGTTGGCTGTGGTTCTGTTATTTCTTTCGGCTTTGCTAATGACTTTATGACCCATGTCTGAAAGAGGAGCCACAGAGGCATTGCTATCATTAATACATTCGAAGCAGTAGTTGTTCTAGACTCAATATATCGAACAATTTTAGCTTTTCGAACCTCTTGTGTAACTTGTTCAAGCCCAAGATGGGCATTTATCCATATTGTGTAAGAATCTGAAGGATAAGAAACAACATATGAAACGACAACACCTATATAATCGAGTTTATGTGACTTTGTTCCGCAAAATATGACAAATAAAATAGTCATTAAAACAGAAGCGCTGGAAAAAACTATGGTAAATGTGAAAAGAAACGTTGTTTGGAGACTAATACATTGAAAGTACAATATAAGTACCCCTATAGTTGAGCAAACAACAGAAGATTCTATCAAAACGCAAAATGTCGATGGTAGTGTGGACACTATATGGGGATAAAAATTATCATAGCATAAGGAATTCAAAACAAATAGGTATATCAGTAAAAACATACTCGAAAGAGACCATATAACAAGAATCATATAATTACCATCCGTCCGATTAGGTAAGTCTGCATTTTTCTCTTCCATTGACCCGGTGTCTGTCTGTTTAGCTTTAATTAATCGTTTTTTTGTAAATCGTACTATCCGATGACAGTCTGACAAAAAATCGGCCCAACGTTCCAAAATATTATTTTGAATGAATATGTTCCTTCTGTTTATCATAAGCCCTGAAAGCATAACAGATCCGGGATTTCTGAAACAGATGTCTGTTTATAATAGCGGATATGATGGTGGTATTAAGGGGGAAGATATGGATGTTCTTAAAGCGTGGGATATTAGCCAAGGTAATGGAGTTCATGTTAAACTTATTAGTAATGGATGCAGGCATACCCATGTTGATTTTAAGGACAAGTTTTTGATTAATGAATCTTATAATACTGATAATGGGGGATCCGAAGTTTTTACTGATACTTGGAATGCTTCAATTGGAACATTGTTGTTAGGAGTGATTGGAGCCGCAATAAATGGGAAAGGATCTGTTGGTGTAGCCCCTAAAGCATCATTATCATGCAACTCCTTTTTGAATTATACTTTCAATTCAACAAAACTTAGGAAATTGATAATGGAAAAATCCGAAAACACTGATATCATTGTCTTTCCTTATACTGTATACTCATTTATGTCACAATATATCCGAAACGAAAAAGTTGAGAACATAATTGATGATCTTGCTACTAAAGGAAGGAATAACAAAGGAACCGTGTTTATTACTCATTCAGGGATTGATGGTGTTTTAGGATTTGATTCAAATTCATATTCTTTATCATGTAATAGGAATGCAATTACCGTTTCTGCTTCTTCCAACCGAGGGAGTTCTGTATCTTATTCCAGTATTAGTTCTTGCATTTCTGTTTCAGCACCATCAACAGGATATCCTGATGAAATTACTGGGAACCAAGGAGATATACAAAGAATTACATCAACTTCTTCCTTTGATGATGAATCATCAGAAAATTATATTTCACTAACACACTATTCGGCTAGTTCAGTAGCTGGAGTTGTAGCTTTAATGTTAGAGGCCAACAAAGATCTCAAAATCAATGATATTCAGGCAATTTTACATATGACTGCTTCAAAAATTGATCCTGTGAGTAAATTATGGAACAAGAATGCAGCAGGTTATGAATATAATCACTTTTTCGGATTTGGCAGAGCAAACGCTTCCTTAGCTGTTCAATTATCAAAGCAATGGAACAATTTTCAACAATCAAGTCATTGTAGTTCCATTTTTATCCCCACATCCCCAGTTTTGTTGCCAAGTGCAGAAAAAACCCCTTTGGTTATTGAGTTTAATATTCAAGAGAATTTGCAGTTTATCGAATTCATTGAGCTAGAATTAGATATCACAAATATGAGTTTAGACAATACAAGAATTGTATTGATTTCACCAAGTGGTACTGAAATGACAGTTTTATACCCTAGTGTGTTTAAAGCAGATTTGTCTCATGGGCTACTAATTGCTATTGAAAAGAGTGATAATGGATTGATTAGATTAGGTATAAGATCATTTTTCGGAGAAAAATCAAAAGGAAAATGGAAAATGATTTATCATCTCTCCAGGTATAACAAAAATGATCAAATATTATATGCAAAGCTTAATGTTTATGGTCAAAGTAATTCTCCTTCAATTCCACCTTTTGTAAAACAACCTATGAGACCATCTGAATATCTTTTAGAAGATTTAGTATCAACTTCATGTTCAATTTCAACACCAAATAGAAATATTGCTTGTAACACGAATGTTGAGTTTACAACCCATGGTTATCCACAATCATTTGAGTATGTTCAAACTCTTCCTGTTTATATTAATGATCCAAAAACAAATGCATCTCATCATTTGTCACTTGCTTTATGGGATATGTATAACCAGGAGAAAATTAGATTTATGATACCATGCATTTTTGATGAAGGAGAGTATTTTATATCATTTAATATTAACTCAAAATTGTTCCAGGTTAGAAATCAAATCAATTATATAAATAAAGCATCTTTTGGGGTATCGCAAGCATACTACGATCAATCAAGGGGAAGGTACATTGTTAAATACTCAAAGAAGGGACCGATAAGGCCACCGTCATACTTTAAGAATGTTCTATTTTCATTTTATAGTCCATTATATAATAGGACAATATACACATTTCACAGTATGGACTCTTCAAGCCACGAAGCTATGATTCCCAATGGAATCAACCTAACAAACACAATTCTAACAATTCAACCAGTCTATTTTGACAAAGGAACTTCTCAATTCGAATCTGTTGTGATTGATAACACAAATTCAAATAACAATGAACAAATAATTCCAAAAAAACCATCATCAGGTGGTATTTGGATCTTCTTATTTATCATCTTGCTTATTGGTAGCGTTGGATTCATGATGTATTTGATCAAATTCCGCAGAAATCAGGATTTCATGCCTTTCATTGGGGTGTGAAAATTGATTAAAATAAGTAATTTTTATTTCTTCAGAATAGGTTTGTTTTTGTCAAGTTTATGAAATTTACGTTAGATTTGTAAAATGGGTTGCGGATCTTCTGGGGCTGGGACAAATCGCCCCCGAAGGCCTAACCAAACCATTGTTTTTCCTAACTCTAGTGATGAAGAATCTCAGGGAGAAATTGTAAAATTGCCTCCAATTGATTCCAGGATTAAAGATGTAAATATGTTAATTCATGGTTTAGCGAGCATAACATTGCCTGCTAATACGAATCCTGTAGTTAGTTTTCATACAGAATCTATTCCTATTTTACTAATGAGATTTGTAGTCAATATGGAAAACGATGTGATATTATATCTACCTGTGATAGCTATGAGCAGATACAAATCTGGAAGGATACTTCTTTTCGGCTCGATTGATATATTATCGCATGATATGATATTTAAAACAGAAACATCGGCATTTTTGGAAAATACAATCATTTGGGGAGCGGCAAATCATCACAAAACTATTCGTATTCTTCTATTATCATTTCCTTCAAGTTTTATTCCTAGTTTGATCAATGATTTAAATTCATATGGGTATTTAGCAGACTCGTTTAATGAAATTCCTCCAGTAACAAACTATGATATTGTTTTTGTACCAAGCTATATATCGAGCACAGTTACACATGATTTTATCTTGAATTTCCTTTCTAAAGGTTCTGCAGTGTTTTTCTTTAGTGCTGATATATATGGGAATCCTGATTCAAAGTATTCTTCTAATGATGTATTATCCATATTTGGATTATCGATAGCTCATAGTAACTTAATCCCATTATCCGGAAATATTGAAGTGAATTCATTCAACACTCTTGAATCAGCGACATTTGATTCATTATGTAAGCAGTATTTAGAATTTATTCGTAATAACACCCAATCAACTGAATTGATAGATGATATTGTTGGAAAGCTCAAATATTACGTGGTTGCTATTGATGCAACCCGCGTTGATGATATAATGAAGATTTGGGATGAAACATGGCGCTATTTAGAACGAACTCATTATTATTCAAACGGAGATGTATGCACTACTATGATTCATGGTATTCTCTCTGTGCTATTAACAGAATTAACTCCGAGGATTCCTCCTCATAGTATTAAGAAAGCACCTATAGCCTCCCAATTTCCGGGTGACTGCGGCATAATAAGCTTTACAGAACGAAAAATGCGGATAAATTTGCACAGAAATATTGTAATTTCGACAGGATTATACCTACCACCAGGTGTGGTTGGCAAAATTGAAACAGATTGTAATGTGATCGTACATATCGGAGCTCATGATGAAAATCTACTAATGAAATCTAATCCATGGAAAAGATGGCCTTGCGTTACATCTAAGTTTTATATTGATACTTCTTTTTCAGAGATTGCAAGTCCATTTGGCGGAATAGTATATGTATCAAGCAAAGAAAATAAGAATGCTCAAATGTCCTTTTCCAATTTTTGTAGACATCCTCGCTATTCAGTACTCAAATCGAGTACTTGGGAAACATCAAAATCATCAGAAGTCCCATGGGGGGAGATCGAAATGCATGGAATGACAATTACAATTCCCACATCTTTCCTATTGAGAATTGATAGAGTTGAATTGTTTGTTGAGACATTAGAGAAGTTAGTAGATGATATTAATACTTTTTTTGGTATCAAAAATTCCAAATGCAAAAGGATAATATTTGATTATGATTTATCTCAAGATGAACCTATTTGTGGAGAAATTATTGTTTTGACTGTAGATTCTCTTAATACCATTATTGATTATAGGAATCCATCTCCAGGGTTACTTACTCTTCTAACTTTGATTGGAGCTTCTGCAATAGGAGATAATATTCTTGATTCTGAAGCCGAAATAGCATTGGCTTCTGTTGCAGCATGTGGTGCATTGTATAGTTATTGGCCAGATATGGATCCACTAGATTGTATCACTGGTGTTCCTCCGGCCGTTTTCACAGATTTATGGGAATTGTACAAAAATACGAATCATAGTGTCTTTACGTTGTCTTTTACTGCATGTAACACAATAAGATTTGAGTATGGTACATCCTTTATTGAGAAATGGGACTTTTTCGTGAAAGAATTGAAAAAAAACTCAGGTTTAGAACTCTTTTCATTGGATGATAGATTTAAACTTGTTGGGAAACTTTCTTCAGTTTCATCAGAAAGACTTCATGATTTCAAATTAGAACCATAATAAAAATGTTTTTACTTAAAATATACATCAGCAAGTCTATAACAAATTAGTATAACATAATCATTAAACTTCCCAAATAACCATGAGAAGACTCTTACCAAAATCGTGGTAAACCCGCAATCTATTAATGTATCTGAACCAAGAGTAGAAACTATAATCTCTGCAACAGATTCGGAATTCTGGAACAATAAACTCAGGCTTGAAACCCATCTCAGAAACGGAGGAAGTGAGCTAAAGAAGCCCGATTCAGTAATGAGCCCTGGATGTAGAGCAGTAATTGAAATACAAGAATTCTCGATCTCTTTAGAAAATCTAACAACAAAGGATGACATTAGGCTCTTGAGAGATCCATAAAGAGAACAAAGAGGAAACACATAATCAGCTGCAATTGACGAAGTACAATATATAGCACTGGGATATTTTCTATCCTTATTACGTTGGTATATTTTTTTACATATGAGTTGCAAGCTAATTCCCATACAGTTCACATAGCTATTAATAACTTCATCATTAATACCTGATAATTGACCAATAACCGGATATCCTGCATTCAAAACGTAAACTCCTACATCTAAATCGGAAATTTCATTCATTATATGATCAACCGTCTCAATATTGCACAGATCCCCACATATTGGCCGAAATTGGCATCCAAGTTTTTCAACTTCATTTTTGACTTCATTAAGCTTTTGCCCGCTTCTCCCAACACCAATAATGTTAATTTTTTGTTTCGCTAACAGAAATGTGAGATGTTTTCCAACTCCTGAACTGGCCCCTGTTATTAACACCCAATCACACCCAAATCGCCTTTTGATATCAACTTTTTCACTAAAATAGGATATTACCCACCGATATGCATAATAAAATATTTGTGCAAAAACAAGAAAAAAAACAAGCTGCATATAATGACGATTATTTTCGATACAATTAAAACAATTTCGCTAAAAGTCTTCCTTTTTTGGGTTTGCCGTTCTCGTTGTCATCAGCATTCGCTGCTTTCAGCGGAGGAAGAGTATTTCCGGGATTAAAATCTTCAACGTCCTCTTTGGAATTCATGCGCACAGGCAAACTCTGCCTGAGGGAATCAACTGTGTTCAAATTCCCAAGCAACCGCCCAAATTTCCGACCAACAGGAGTCTCTTTGGATTCAAATTTTACTTCATTACTTACCGATATCTCAACAGGATGAGGTTTTTCAACACTATCCAGTTCTAAATTATCAAGGTCAATCTCAACAAGAAGTGGTTGCTGCCGCTTACGGCGCTTTTCTCCAGGTCTGCCAACATTCATTTTTAACGATTAAATAATGATTCAAATTGAAATTCAGTAACGTTTACGGATGGGGTGTTTTGGATCCAAGGAAGACACTAGTAAGCCAAGTCGGAACAAGGTTAGCACATCGGTTAATCTTAATATTTTAGTTTTTGGGATGCCGGATAGCGGCCAGAATTCATTTATAACCCAGATGCGCCGTATATACTCACAAGTCGGGAACTTTTCTCCTGTTAATTATTATTTCAATTCTATTGACACATCTCGCGAAAAGCGGGGTGATTGGATACAAGAGTATAGCGCGAAGGAAAATGTGATAATGTCGTTTTTTTTTGCTGATCTTTCCACAAATGGATCGGTTTTGCTCAGTATTAAAACATATAACTGGCTTAGAAGTCAGATTGATGAACAAATTCCGCTTAAAATCGTTGTTTTGGTTAAGAATCCTAAGGATATGAACAGTTTTTCTTTTCTTCAAGAGAATATGGGTCCTGGTATTGAGGCGCTAACATTTTCTGATTCACAACAGAGTGATTTACAGAAATTTTCGGATATAATTTCTGCAGGGGCGCAATCTTTGCATACAAAGCTTGATACAAAAGCACCTCCAACATTATAAGTAAAACATGAAATATAACTAACATTTAATAACTGATATCCAACCTTTCTTGCTAAAATGATCGATTATGGCATCTATTGAGCTGTCTTCAACATAACACATCTGTTTAATTGCTGATTTTGTCATTGATCCACGGATTATTCCTTCCCTTAAAATCAAGTCTTTAAGAACATTGTATTGTTCAATGGGGATATTGGAAGAATTGCATAGACATATTTCTTCATCTGTCAATAATGATGCAGAGAGTATTTTTTCTTCGTGTATTTCCGATGAAAATGAAGAAATTGCAGCATTCCATTTCTTGGCTTGGGTAGCAGCCGATCCAACTGATTCTATAACACTGTTTAATGCATCAAAAAGTTCACCTTCTTTTTGGTCCTTTATACCGTTTTCAATCCATGATCTAAATCTATTTAATTGCTGAAGAATCTTTTCTTTCTTGTGGAGTGCATCTGCTACCGTAACTATCTTGTTTTTATCAAAATACTGAGATAATGGCAAAACCATCATATCAATAGCCTTTTCAGCTGGTGTTTCTCCACTTAGAAATCTGGAATCAATTACATCAGAATCACCAGGCACATTTGGCAAATGATGAATATCCCATTCTTCAATAATTTTTGTTCTAAAATGCCTCTCAGATAGTTGTTCATTATATACTGAGAGTGATTGACAAAATGCAGAAAATATGGATTCTGAATCACCAACATTAGTAAAATCTATCATTGAAATTATATCCTCGGCATTTTGATTATATTCGTGTTCAAACTCATTGCGATAAGGCATATAGCCAGAGTATTCAGCACAATTCTGGTATTCCGCAGTTTTATTTATCTTGCGATTGGATCTTTCTGATGGAAGAGACTCTCGGGGTGTTGTTTTGTAATTTGGAGGAGGAGGAAGAGGAATAGGATCAATCAACCTCTTAGGAGGATAAGGAGCTTCTGATCCATCACAAAAAACCGCAAAATAGTGGATTTGTGCCTGTAAAGCACTTTTAGTCCCTATAAAATCAGAAATTACAGGCCAATTTCCAATCCCATATGTCTTAATTCCGTACAAAAGCAAAAGTTCCTCATTGGCATTCCAATCGCTTGTATACCCATCATCAGGCTCAGAATCCATCACGAGCATCGTATGGTTAACAGCATGGCGTTCGCTACAGTAACCTATCGAGTAACATTCCAAACATTGAAAAAAGCTCAGACAAACCGAGCATCGCAGAAACTTTTCATTCCCAAATCCTCTTTTGCAAGTAGAACATCGATTTTTTTTCTTTGATTTGCTATCAGGGTCCTTCTTCTGCCGATTCTGCGAGCTCATTATAGAGTTAACGATTATTTCGTAAATTTACAAATCAGAATGGCGGATCCATATCCACAGCTTACTTTCAAGTACATTTTGGTTGGAAATACGGCTGTTGGAAAGACATCCATGTGCAAAATGTTTTGCGATCAAGTATTTGACGAATCTCAGCCCCAAACCCTCGGTTTAGAGTTTGGAAACAGGTCAATTGATGTCAATGGTGTTCGAATCAAAATACAAATATGGGATACCGCAGGCCAAGAAAGGTTTAGATCAATAACTAAATCATATTTTCGATCTTCGACAGCAGTTTTCATAGTTTTTGATGTTACAGAGAGAACATCTTTCAGTGATCTAAGCAAATGGGTTGAAGATGCGAACAATTTGTCTCCCCCATATTCTATTAAGGTTATAATAGGGAACAAAACTGACTTGATTTCGAAGAGAGTTGTTTCTGAAGCTGAAGCAATGGATTATGCCCAAAAATGTGGTTTTCTCTATTTCGAGACATCAGCTCTGTCTGGATCTAGAATAGAAGAGTGCTTCATGACAACTGCTGAAAAAGTGTACAAAAAAGTAGTGGATGGCAAAATCATAATGGAGTGGAATCAGCCTAAGGATGATTTTAATCTCCCACTGTCATCTATTGGAATAGAAAAAGATAACTATCAAGGTAAGTGCTGCTTCTAACTTATATCATTATTTACTAAAGCTGAGTACATATTTGTTGAAGTTGGGAATAAAATGCATGTTTTGGAGACAATGGCATCCATAATCTTTTTGAAAGAGAATCCAGTTCAAAGAATCCATTTGATCCTTTAACAAGGGTGTTAAAATGGCTACCATAATAAGCAATGAATATTTTTTCTCTTGGCTGTGCAAAGAGTTTTCCAACCTTTTGGTAAACTTGAACATCAGAAGTAGCTATTAGGCCAAATTCAGGATTATTCAGCAATCCTTTTGATGTCATTCCTCCAATGCTCTGATTTCCATCAATAAATGAATCCACAACTTCTCCTGTTATTAAAAGCAATACGAAAGTCATATTTGTATAACCATCTTCCGCAATAAAATGATCAGGAATAGAATAAAACTTCAGAAACGAAGGACCAAGGAGAATTACAATGGACGCAACAAAATTAAGGGTGGCGTTTGGATCGTCAGTCCACCCGCTATTTCCTAAGAATGTTTGAGCAATATACTTATCAGAAGTAGATTTCCAAGTAATAATTTTCCTTTCGAAATCAATTCCAGTGCAAAATACATATGCTCCCCTAATCTTTTGCATAATTTCGATAATTGCTTCCCATAGGCAAGCTTTCGGGAAAAAATTAGGATTTTTTCCAGAAATCTTCACGATATATGCTTGCATGACCGCAAAAAGACCACATGGTCCAGATTGTAATTGATACAAATAACTGGTATTTTCTTTAAATAGAAATGGCTGCTTCCATGATTTAGGTGCACTTTCACCACAAATATACCCCACAACCTTTTTGAAATGTGGATCAGAGAGATGGAATTCTTGCATATAATTATCGTTTACGATAATTCGACAACTAGAATCAAGCTGTTCCTCCATCTGGGATTGGATTTAGGAGATAAAAATACCTCCGAAAATTTTGCCACAATAAACTGTGTTCATGAATGATGAGTCACAAGTGCGCATTTGTGTCGTTGGAGAGCCTGCTGTTGGCAAAACTACTTTGATAATGCGTTATACACAAGATAAATTTTACGAAGAACGAGTAATGACCACCGCTTCACTCTCTCATGATTTTTCCAAAGAAATCAATAATAGACTGACCAAATTTGTGTTTTTAGACACTCCTGGGCAGCAAAATTATAGAACTACCGCTTTGCAGTTTATCAAGGGTTGCTCAGTAGCTTTTTTAATGTTTAAACCTTCAGATGAAGGTAGTGTTAATGCCATTCCAGAATGGATTAGAGCTATTAAGGAAAAATGTAATCTTGATATTATCCTGGTGGCTTCATTTATTGATGACGAAAAAGAGGAAGCCCTTTCCAAAAAAGTACTCGATAAGTATAAAAACCACATTGATATCAAAGAAGTTTTCGGAATTTCTTCAAAGACTGGAATCGGACTTGATGAGTTGCTTTATAAAGTTTATGATAACATATATGTTGTTCCTAAGCAACCTCAGGATCAGAAAAAAAAGTGTTGCTAAAAGCAAAATATTATTTTTTTTATGGGTGGGGAATGCTCACAGGCCAGTTTTGGGAGCGGTGAGAAAGTATCTTTGAATGCTTTAATGTTGAAAAAGCTGCCTGATGAGTTTTTTTCGGAAAAAATCAGGTATTTGGACCTATCACAAAATGCAATTGAAGAATTCCCAAATCATTTGCCAAAACTTTTAACGGCAAACTTTTCTTCAAATGGAATTAAAATATTAACTCCTCAAATGATCAATGCATTGATGTCATACAGCCATTTGATAACGCTCAATCTTTCTGCTAACGAGATTTTTGAGCTTCCTCTTTGCATTAATCGTATTGAGAATTTGGAAAATTTAATACTTGGGTTCAATAAACTAGAAAGTGTTCAGATCACCAATCCAAGTTTGAAACGCATTGATTTAAGCCAGAATCGCATGTCTGAGCTTCCTCATATTCCAGAAAATATTACACTTTTCAATTTTTCATATAATATATTACCCATTCTCGACATAAACCATCAGAATATCATAGAATTATATCTTGATTTGGTTTCTCTTGAAAGAATTAGCGATGAAAGTAGTTTTCCTAATCTTGAAATCCTATCTTTATGCAAGAATAGAATTCAAACATTGCCTGACCTTTCAAAAATATCACCAAAACTAAGAGAACTTAATATATCATCAAACTTTCTGGAAAATATCCCAATCCTTCCGCAAAGCATTTCTATAATCGATATATCTGATAACAAAATAGAAAACATAGATGCTCTATGTAATCTCCCTCGTCTATCAAATGTTGTAGCCAATCGAAATTTAATTCAAAATATTCCGAGTCTACCTCAATCTATTTCTAAGCTGTTTGTATCGAATAATCGAATTGTAAGAATAAATTGTGGATCATTACCCAACCTTGAGGAACTGAATTTGAATGATAATTTGCTATCAGAGCTTCCAGATTGTGATGGTACACGTGTTTTTGATTTGTTTGTCTCAAGAAATAGGATAAAAGAAATACATGTATCTCGATTAGGAAGATTTATCAAAAGGCTTGATTTTACGGATAATGAGCTTCAAATCCTTCCTGATGAGCTTTTTAATCTCAATCTATTGCATTTCTTGAATGTTTCATTTAATATGATAAGCGAAGTCCCTATGTCTATCTCATCATCAAGATTAAAGACTTTTATTGCATCTTTTAATCCGATTATGAAATGGCCAGATTTCCCAAATACTATTGAAACCATTTCTCTTTCACACTGTAGGTTAACAGATATTGGAAACAATGCGTCAAGTTTGGAAAATCTCAATAATCTCGATATTTCAGGGAATCTGATTACTAGTACTCCATCTTTGAAATCTGTATATTTGAACCTGTCTCAAAATTCCATTACAGAATTCCCTGAGATTGGACAGAAATGCAAATATATTGATATATCATTGAATAAATTATCCATAGTGCCATCAATGAGATTAACAGCTTTAAAATCATTAGATATCTCATATAATAGCCTGTTTACTGTTACTAATGATTTTAGTGCTCCTAATCTCATGTATTTATCCATTAACTCCAACACTGAATTATCAATGTTTCCATTTCAAAATGTACCACAATGTGACTATGTTGATATTTCATCAACTTCAATAGAGTATATTGGATCATTTAAAGGCAGGGAAATATTAGTATCATCACCTCAACAAACTTCATTTAGTCACCCTAATATTGTTAGCATTTATGATTGGTGTTCATATAGCTCAATTTTGGGGAAAAGAGAGTCTTTCGAAGATGTTATCATATTTGAGCCAAACTATTGTGATTCATTCAGTCTTTTCGGTGTCTTTGATGGTCACGGCGGGTCAAAAACAGCAACATTTGTTACCAATCATATTAAAAGAATATTTAAAGGTTATAAATCAATAAGTTCTGAAACACTTAAAGAAAGACTTGATAGAATTGGACAAACACTACAAAATCGCACTTTTGGGGATGGGACAACAATGGCAATGTGTGTAATAACTAAAAAAGTGGTCCATATTGCCCATCTGGGAGATACTAGGGCTATTATTTTAGACAAAGATAACCAATTGATTTATTCTACGATAGATCATAAGCCGACACTTAGAGAAGAATATGAGCGCATTCGTAATGAGGGAGGACGTGTTCAAGGAGCTAGAGTTCATAGTATTCTTGCCATATCCAGGTCATATGGAGATTTTTTATTGCCTGGAGTAGGTTCAAAATGTGATATTAAATCACAGAGGATTAACAGCACAATGAAATGGCTAATTATTGCATGTGATGGTGTGTTTGATGTTCTGTCAATGAAGAATATATGTACTATTGCATCATTTTCTAGTAATGCGAAGTGTCTTGCTTCTTCGATCAAAAATGCTGCATTTTCCTTGATGAGTAATGACAATATATCTGTCATTGCTATTGATATAGATTGTTTTTCTAATTGCTTCATTCATCAAGATATTATTGAAAATGAATGAAGAAGATCTTATGTTAATAAAATCTAATATATCCAAATATGAAAATGTTATTTACGTGAATAATGTGATAAAGCGTCATGATCATGGGGGCGAGGGGGCGAGGTGCCTTGTAATTACATCAACATGGATTGGTTATGTCAAGAATCCGAAAAATCCAACCAAAAAGAAACATTATTGGATTAATGATTTACAAAATGTGGTTTTTAATCAATATAAGCAAGAAATAAGAATGTTTTTTAAGCAAATGTTCAATTCACCAGTTTTATGTTTTTCCGCAAATGATTATGATAATTTTTTGGCTATATTTTGTGATTTTATTTCATCTTGCTTTTACAGAGAAGAAATTATTGAAATAGGAATGGGAAATTTAATTGAATCATCTAAGAGTACCACCCCAATGGGTGCAATTTCTCGATTGAGATCTTCTTTTTTTTCTAATTTTGGAGAAAATAATAAGTTTTATTTAGGAATTGAGCAACAACTTAGGTTTTGTGCCCCAGAAATACTGATATCATCCGAACTGGATGACCCTAAAAAGATAGAATGTGCAATTAAAGCAGCTGGTTTATCACCATATTCCAAAACACTTATTGTATCAATAAATGATAAAGTATCTTTGGCAATATCAAGAATGAAACAATTACCCTATAAGAATTTGGTTGTTATTGGAATGAAGAATCAAGGTGTTTTTAACACTTTGAATAGTTGTGGGTTTCCAAATCTTTCTTCTTTGTATTTTTCTCAGATAGAGTTTAGTGAAGAAGCTTTATTAGCAATGAATACTTTCATAAATCAGTATAATGTGAGATCAATGGGATTTGATAGATGTTCATTTGATCCTTCAATTGGAAAATTGGATGACTATTGTTTTTCACAGGATCAATATAAGTTGATATCTAATATATCTTTTTTTAATGTTCAGAATTTCAGCTTCATTCCATTAGCTACAATAGGTTCACACTTATTATCAGTTTCTTTAGTGGGGTGTGGAATTGAGATTATTGATGTTCTAACAAACATTCATAAACGATTTCCAAAAATCCGAAAATTGGATGTTTCTCATAACAATTCAACCATTATTAGGAGCGTTCTCAATCCAATTCCATTTCCAAAATCTCTTGTTTATATCAATGTGAACCAAACAAAATGCAATAAGGAGTCATTATTATGTTTTTTATCCATAGTTTTCAATGCTAATTGGGAATTCGGCTTGTATTTGTATATGGATAGTCTACTGATTCAAGAAAAACACCTTTTAGAAGTTCTCCCCTTTTTTTCTAGTAGTGGTTTTTATCAGCTCAGAGGGTTTTCCTGGTCACAAAACATTGCTAACAATGACATTATTCAGTTTTTATTATATAATCATGATCTAGAAGAGTTAGGGCTTAATCAATGCTGGTTTGATGATGGATTCTCATGCTTTGAGTCGTTGAAACTTGTTTTCCGATCCTTATTGAATTTGAAAAGCGTTTTATTAAGTGGGGTTACAATTTGGGAAGATATCATTCCAATATCAGAGTTGGTGCCAATTCTTTTGAATAATCTATCATTGAAGATACTGGAAATTCGCAACTATCCATTAGAACAGATATATAGCCCATGTATCTATGAAAACCTGGAAAACATCGAACACATTATTATCGATTTTTCTTTGCCTGATCTGAAAAGAATCACTGAAGAAATGAACCAAAACCATATTTCCAAAATCACATTTTCTTATTGTATTTCACCTACTGAATATCAAGAATTCATATCATTGTTCCCATCCTCTCTGTTATATGTCACAAAAACCAACTTTTCATACACTCAGCTTAACTTTCCTCACACAACTACCATAATTCAAAGACCCAGCAAATACCTTAAAATCCCAACAAAAAATCCCTTGGAACCACTTTTACCCAACATTCCACTCAAAATTGACAAGATTCTCAATTTTGAGATAGACGATTATTCTTATGAATCCGATTTTTCTCTGTCAAATTTACAACGGCTCCTGTAGCAGGACGATGTCAACTTTTCCGATCATTTGGAGTGAGGTGATGTGGGTCCATTTTTGATAATGGGTAATACGAAAAGTCTTCCTGTATCAACATTGGCCGAGGGCGAGACTCCTGGGCCTTTTTCGATTAGAAGAAAGTATGGCCATGCAGATGGTGTTGTTCAGAATCCAGAGGATATGCAAACAATGAAAGAGCTTACTTTGAAGTGCTATAGAGAAAATGTTGGGTATCCTTACCTTGGTGCTAGAAAGCTCTTAGATGAAAAGACTTTGAAATACGGTCCAGAGTTTGTTTTTAAGAACTATGAAGAGGTTCAAGAGATTGTTATGAATTTTGGATATGGGTTGTCTAAGTTTGGAGTTACTCAAGGTTCAAGATTTGGTGTTTATTCTGAAAATAGTCCTGAATGGGTTGAAGCTATTGATACATCATCAATATTTGGATATGTTCTAGTTTCTCTATATGATTCTTTGGGAAACGATTCTGTCTCATATTTAATTGGGCATTCAGAAATTGAAATCATTATGGTTTCTTTAAGAAATTCTGAAAAATTAATGACTGTTCTTGCTTCTGATAAGAAGAAAGTGAAGACAATTGTTTTGACCAATGATACAATCCCTGATAGCATTAGAACGAAATGTGAAAGTCTAAAGATCAATGTAATAGCATTTAAAGATGTATGCGATTTAGGAAAGAGTAATCAATTTGAGTTGGTTGATTTTGATCCAGAGACTCCTCATTTTATTTGTTATTCATCTGGTACAACAGGAAATCCAAAAGGAGTAGTAATTTCTCATAGAGCATCGGTTTCAATTTCATTGGCTGCAGCAAGGGAGATACCTATCGGTGCTCATGGTAGACATTTATCATATTTACCTCTTGCGCATGTTTTCGAGAGATCAGCTGTTTCTATTACAATCCTTCAAGGAGGATCAATAGGCTTTTTATCAGGTAATGTGAGAAATCTTGTAGAAGATATGGGTATTTTGAAGCCTTCTTATCTTCCTGCCGTTCCTAGAGTTATGAATAGGTTTTATGAAACTGTAAATAACAAACTAAGCAAGGCAAATTCTTTGGTAAAAGGAGTTTTCTGGGGATCATGGTACATTAAGAGGTTTTGTATCAACCATTCTTTACCAACAGGATTACTTGATAAAGTTGTTTTTGCTGATTTACCGAGGGCAATGGGTGGATGCGTATCGCAGTTCATTGTTGGAGGAGCAGCTATGGATCCAACAGTTCATGAGTTTTTGCAAGTAACAACTGGTATTCCATTAAGGACTGGTTATGGGTTAACTGAAGCTGGTTCTGGAAATGTTATTTGTCCTTTGGATATTCATTCATGTAAGCCAGGAACAATAGGTGGCCCTTTACAGAATACTGAAGTTAGACTCGAGCCTCTTCCAGATTATGATGATCCTGCTTGTGGCGAAATTTATATTGGAGGTCCATGTGTTTCAAGTGGTTATTTAAATGATCCTGAATCAACAAATTCATTATTTGTTGATTCATCTAGAAAATGGATAAGAACAGGTGATATTGGAAAATGGGACCAAGAAGGATATCTAATGGTGGTTGGTAGAATCAGGTCAATATTCAAACTTTCTCAAGGTGAGTATGTTGCTGCCGAAGTTATTACTGATGTTTATCAAATGGCTAAATGGGTCGAACAGATTTTCATATATGGTGATAGCCAAAAAACCAGTTTGGTGGGGATAGTAGTTCCAAAGAGAAGTGGAGCGATTGAGTTTTCAAAGAAGTCATCCATCTCTGACTCCGAGTTTTCTCAAATATGCCAAAATCCCCTGTTTATTGCCGAAATTCAGAAGCAATTAGATGAAACAGCCAAAGCTAACAAATTATTTGGTTATCAATTTATCAAAGCCATCCATCTTGATACTGATCAATGGACAGTAGAGAATGAACTAATGACTCCAACATTTAAACTCAAGAGGAAGAAACTAACAGATAAGTATATGCCAATAATTAACAAGCTTTATTCAACGATTGGAAACTAAGATCTTTCAATAAAGGATTTTATCAAATCAATGTTGTTTTCTTCGTTATGATCATCTCGAATAATCTGCCGATGATTTTGTCCATAATGCAATAGTACTAGACTAGAGTGCAGAGAATTCGATTTTTCCAACTCTTCTTCTATTCTATTAGTAATGATATTGAGTTCTTCTTCTTCTTGTTTTGTTCGATTCAATAATTGCTCAATGCTTGATTTCTGATTCTCTAGGATGATTTCCTTATTATCTTTCAAGACTCTTATTTCATCAATTCTGTGTGTATGTGTTTGTATTGAATAGCGATTCTTCAATATTTTATCTAATAAGTCAGTTATTTCGATCCGCAAATGACTGATTTCACTAACCGAGTCATTATAATGCATATTCATCTCTTGAAGAGCAGAATTTCTCCTCTGAAACTCATTTGATAAATCATTTAACTGAATCTGAAGATTCCTTAAATAAAGAGAATTGGAATTAATTGCCTCATTTGATATATTAATATTGTTTATCTGTGTCGAAACATCATTAAGCAGAGAAGTAACATCTGATTCAACAGCCACTATGTCCCTCCGAATCAATGAAAGGAGCTTCTGATAAGACTCTTCTTTTGCTTCTTTTTTTTTGGCCTGATTATGCAGTTCATAATTAATACTCGTATGAGACTTTTCTACTTCCAAAGCTTTTCTAGTGTGATGTTGAACATCTCGATGCAGTGAATCAATTAGTTTATCATAACCATTCTTAAGTCGCATTAAAGGTTCTTTATATTTATCAAAGTGGTCTATAAGAGAACTCAAAGCATCTCTGTAACAAAAAAACTCATCCCAATATGTATTGCACCCATCAAGATCTTGTTTTAGCTGTTCTTCAATTTCATTGATATATGAAGATAATCCAAACCTTGCTTGAGCACTATCGACATCATTAACGCTCTTTAAATTAGTCTGATTTAAATTCAATGTTCTGCTTAATCTGCACTGAATAGATGCAGCTGTTTTTGCTCGACTTAATGGAATATTATCACTATTCTTGCAATTCAAAACAAATCTTTGGCTGCTTTTAGACAAAAAATCATCCCGCCTTTTCATTATACGTTTAGAAATAATGTAAAAAAAACCTGGATTTTGCCAAAAAATAACCATATAAATACAGGGCTTCCACTTGCTTGAGAAGGTTTCAGCAATCGCTCTGCAAGATATTTTTTGCCTGAAACACATTCTTTTAGAAAGTTTGTTCAAATTATTGAAAGGAATGTCTGTTCATAAATTATCCAATAAAATGCTTTTTTCTGCATTAATGTTTCATTAAGATTATTACCTTCTCAGAAATATACATAAACCGAAAATATCTCTTTACTATATAAGTGCTAAACAGTTTAGAGACCATTCTACTTCCCGATTTCTTACAATAGGATTGACAAAGCATTAAAGAATTCATTCTTATAATCAATTATCTCTATTCTAAGACCAATGATATTATCTAATAAATCATTGTTTTGCATTAATAGATCAAGACACAGCACTCAATCATACAAATAATAAATTTAGAATCCATAATATTTGAAAACTCACTTGTATTATTCTTTTGTGATTCCATTTAATATATTGATCGCATGAGTTTTAATTATTTGATTATCATTAACAGATAATTCTACAATAAGATCTTTGGTCTTTGAGAACATTGATTTTGTTGATTCATTAAAACATTTAGAAAAAAATTGCATTAATTTCACAGAGTGATCTGTTTCAAATTTTTTCGATAAAATACCCTTAAATGCCTCAGGCATTTTATCGATAATAGGTTCAAAGTTTTTCAACTTCCCCAAAAGCTCTTCAATAACATGATAACTATTTTTAAAAACCAACCCCTTCAAAAGAGATAGTAGAACAGTGGAGATTGTTATTTCTAAATATGGGTTTTTCTCCCATGATATCAACAAAAAACAATCAATAATCTCATCACAACATAAATTCTTTTGGATACAGATTAAGAAAGAAGGAATAAAATCATGAAATTCAAGTTTTTTGTCATACAAAGAGAAAGATGATATTATGCTTGTTGTTAACTTAACTACAAGAGTATTCATTAACCATTGTTTGATGATAAGACCAATTAAACCAGAAGCTGTTAATATAGAAGAAATATTTCTTGATGACAAAGAAAGCTTATATATAATTAGCAAAAAGGACTCTGATATTGTTTGAGAAAAGTAAAATTGAAGACAAATATCATAAATTGTGGAAAGATGTGATAAAACTAATGGATAGACAGTATCATTATGTAAACACCGAGAAAGAACTTGGAATAGACACTCTTCAGCGTCAATACAATTTTTCCTCTTTTGAATCAACGATAAAACTAATTTTGTATATATAGAACACTCTATGTCAGAATATGTAGATGATATATAAACAGATATTGAACGAAGAACATTATTATCTTCAAATCGATTCAAAGATGATAATGAAAGCTTAAAAGCTGGTTGGTACCCAATAATTAATGGGAATGATATTCTATTAATATAAGAATCCTCCTTATGCTCTTTAATGATATCATGTATTAAATTATTTGGTGTATTATTTAGAGAATTCGAAGAACTGGATGTAAACATGGTTGAATATATAGACAAAGAAAGTCTCATAATTTGGATATTAGTTAAATGAAGGTGAAAGACTTCAATTAATGCATATAACAATGGCTTTGTATCTTCAGATTTTTCTAATTTATTAATTACACTTAGAATCATTTCAACAATGGGCCCATCAGATATATATGAAGTCAAATATTGAATAATTTGTGATAATTCAAAAGATGGATGATACAGAAAGTTTTTCCTCGAAAAGGAATCAATAATATAGAAAAATGCATAAACAGTCTGAGTAGAAGGAGCGTTCTTCTTAGTTAAAAAGAATTGCGCTATTTTGTGTATATTCTCTTCATATACAACAAAACTAGTATATCTTAGCAAACTCTCAACAATAAACAATGTTTCATCGCAAATGATGGAAAAAATATATTTGAATATTCCATTTTCAAACATAATGATTGCCATATCTTGATTAGACACCAAATTTGCGAATACAGGATAAACAACTTTATAGAAGTCATTATACTGATTACATGCATCAAGTAATGTATAAATTAAAACCGAATCACACAATTCTTTTGTTAAACCCTCAAAATATGAAACAAGATGAATCACTTTTGTGATCTCAATCAATACATCATAATCATTGATGTAGAATTGAATTAGACTTTCAATAATCCCAACAAAATGTTCATTTCCCATTGCTTCCTCCATTTTCTCATTTGGACTCATTCTACAAATAAAACGAGACAACTCAATGATAGTATTCTTATCAGATGTACATATAACAAAAGAGCGTAAAAGATTGTTCAAAGAAGGAATTTGGGAAACCGTATCTCCAAAATACAATGCAGCAGATAATACATCGCTATTAAAATTAACTCCTGATAAAACATGTTTCACTATTTCAATTCCTTTTTCAGATATCATCCATAGTTTATTCTTTGATAATTCTTGGGCAATAACAAGATGGTTGATAAATTTCATTTCGAATTGAGATGCAACTTCCTGTGAGTATCCATAGTTAATTTGTTTCAATAACAACCTGATCGCATAATCATCAGAAATCTGCAATAGAAAATGAATTAATTCATTTGGAAACAATTCTTCAGATTTCTCAAGTAATGGAAGCCATAACTTCACATTCTCAACTCCGCATAGAATAATGGCATTTGCAATGAGTTTAATATCACCTATACCATGGTATAGGCACAAAACTTGAATATCTTTATCAGATTGATATTGCATGATTATATCAGGTAGAAGATGTTGAATATCAGTGGAATTATCCGATAATAGCAATGCTCCTTTAACTAAAAGAACATCATTAAAATGATTTTCAATTATGCTGTGTGATATCTCACCTGAAATGGAATAAAGGCGAGCCTTTTGAATATCAAGATCAATAAAATCAGAAACTGAGTATTGAGTTGTTACAACTTGGTAAATAATGCTAATAATGGTCATTAAGGTTGATTCTGTGTTATAAAACCTCTCTATTAATGATTTCAATATGATAATATGGTCGTTTCGATTAACATTAGAAATAAGAGCCTCTGATTGTCGAATAATAATATTGATAAGAGCTAATAGCATGCTAATCGAATCATCATCAATATCAAGCTTGAGGGTAGCAAATATATTCAGTATTATAACACTATTATACATATAATCAATATTTAACTTATTCTTTGATAATAACAAAAGAACAATGGAAGACTTACCAATAATTGAATTGTTGTTCCAATGTAAACGAATTAGGGACGAGACTGATGAAACTAAGGTTTGCAACGATGGAATATCATTGGAATCACTCAAACAGTTTATACATATTTGCAAGCAAAAAAATACAACCTCTGATGATGATAAATAGAACATCAGTGAATAACTCGGAATTGATAATAACTTGATTGGTGTATTACTAATGCTCAGCTTTGTGGATAAAACATATGTAATAAGATATACACTATCATATTCTTTTGATATCAAATTCCATTGTTCGAGTAGAATATCGATAATCTTGAATGGAAAAAGAGACTCAGAACAAAAAGATATTAAACGAAACACTCCTAGAAGAATAACTTGATTGTGAGAGTACTTAGTTGATATGGCTGAAAATTGGTTAATTGCAAAAGCACCAACTTGAATCATAATATCTTCATTCGCTAGATAAGAAGCAGCTGTAATAATTGCTTCTTGGACTTCTTCATTATCAAAATGATTCTTACTATAAACAACAAGAACAGAAAGCAAATCGGTTAATCCTAGCATTTGGTTATCCAATTTCTTGGCAATTTTACTGGTATATAGCGCATGATTTAAAGAATTTGGAAACAATCTGGATATGTACACCAAATTCTCCAAAAAAATTGAATTTGAGAATTTGGGAACAATTGAAGGCAATTTAATAACTTCCTGGATAATTTCAAGGCATATTTCTGATAATAAAACTTCTTCTCTATTTGTGAAAAGGAGAAAGGAAATCAAAGAATAAAAATCCGTATCTTCAAGTATTCCTACAAGTTGATTGTTGGACACAATTCCTCCAAAAAATTCTAAAATACTTTTATACAGTTCAATATTCCCACTTATTGTATTCAAACAACTATCAATCCGATCTAATGCAGGCAAAAGAGTCTCTATCGAGGGATTTGATCTTACAAGAGGAAGAAAAGAATTTATACATTTAATTTGGATCGCTGGATCATCAGGATACTTATCCATTTCATAGCAAACAGCATCAAAATGTACCTGCATTTATATTAAACGTAAAAAGCTTAACATGGATGACGAGATGCTCAGGAGACTAGAAATGGAGTCAAAGATATTTTCTGATGATATAAATGTGAATTCTATAGAAATATCAGATCCCCATTTTTTTTGTCAAGGGATGTTGTTTTTAATTAGGTATAGGCCATTGAAAATAGATGAAGTTATTGAGAAAATATGCTCATATAATAATGGTGATGAGTATTCTATCAGTGTTAGGGAGAATATAAGATATTTGTTGATCAAAAAATGCTTTCCTGCAATATACAAACTTTATTCCCGGGGCTACTTTTGCCTGAATGAGATTAGTGGCATGATTAAGGAATCGAAAAATCTGAATTTTGCTCAAATGTTTTATAAGGTATTGCCAGAACATTATAATGATTCATGTGCTATCCATGATGATGTTCTATTGTATGGTTTTGAAAAAGGTTCAATGGAGTTTTCTTTGAAGTATGATGAAGTAGATCAGATTGATAATTTCGTTGCAAGTCCATCATTTCGTATAAATCATAAATGCAAGTGGAGTGAGTATGAATGGTCAAAAAAGCCATATCAACTTGATATGTTATCTTTTTCTGCTCATTTCGGCTCTATTCATTGCTTTAAGAAACTACTGACTTTGGGTGCTTTAGTTAATGATTTCACGATATTTGCTGCAGCTTTTGGAGGTAATTTGGATATTCTTCATTTGTGTCCAAACAACAAGCATTATTTACTTCATAGATATATTACAAAATTATGTCGTATTGATATTCTCAGATGGGTAGAATCACAATCAAATTTCTCGATACATCATTTTAAATCACCTTCGAGCGAAATTTTACTGCATTTGATTGAAAAAATGGGTCTTTTTATTGCCTTTTATTCAACCATCACTCCAATTCTTGTTGCTGCAAAGAATGGCAATATTCCTCTATTAAAGCATCTTGACAAAAGTATAAGCGGGAAAAACTATAACTGGGGGAGAGATTTGGCAATTTTTTTTGCTGTTCAATCTAATCGAATAGATGTTGTTCAGTACTTTGTTGATAAAGGACTTTCAGTTAACCAACAGCTAATATCTTATGGTATGTCACCTCTCCACACAGCTGTCAAGATTTCCAGTGTTCAGGTTGTTAGCTACTTACTTTCAAAAGGAGCAAATGTTAACGCTCAGGATAAATATACAGCCACATGTTTTTTTTGGATGCCCCTATTCATTACGCCATTCAGCATTCAACAATTGAAATATTAAACTTACTTATAATCAATGGTGCAAATGTTAATCTATACAATGATTGCCTTCATAATCCATTTATTTAGAAACTCCTTTAGGATTAGCACTCAAACTCAAAAATCAAGAAGCTGCTGCCATTCTCAAGCTTCACAGGGCTTCAGAGATGGCTTTCAAAGAAAAAGACTAGAATATTTCAGAAGTTGTAAATCCAAGTAAACTATTTTATGATTAGTGCCATTGTATTATTGGACTCATCTGGCGAGATAATTACTATGAAAACTTACCGAAAGGAATTCGATCCCATTGCACTTGATAATTATCGTTTGAGCGTAATTTCGCCTCGGGATATTGTTTCACCAATCACATGGGTTGATGGGACTTCGTTTTTGCACCATTTTCGAAATGATATTTTTTATATAGCAATGACTAAGCAGAATGCAAATGCTGATGTGATATTTGAATTAATAACTCGGCTTCCAGACATTTTGTCTAAAGTTTTTGGGATCAATGAAATGGTCGCAAAAGAAGCCCGCAATCGTATTCCAGATATTGTGGAATTACTTGATGAAATGATTGATTCTGGCTATCCACAGAATACTGATCCTGAAGCTCTGCGTCTTCTTACAGGGCATTCTCAATCTGTTGTTGTTTCATCTTCTGAGCAAGTTACAGTGATGGCTACAGGTGCAATACCTTGGAGAGCCTCGAATATTCAATACAAATCGGATGAAATCTATGTTGATGTTGTTGAAAAGCTCTCTGTTTTAATATCATCTGATAATGTGATTCTAAGTAATTGTGTTAATGGAACCACAACGATGAAAGCGCTCCTTTCTGGGATGCCTGATTGTACAATATGCTTTAATGATAAGATATCCGTTATATCGGATAGAAATAATCCATCAAGAGTTAGCGGTGGGATTGAAGTTGATGATATTGTTTTCCATCAATGTGTTAGATTGAACAAATTCCTCAGCAGTCGAGAAATATCATTTATTCCTCCAGATGGCGAATTTGAGTTAATGAGATACCGAAAAACTGAAAATGTTGGACTCCCATTCAATATAACACCATATGTCCGAGACCTTGGTGGTAACAAATTGGAAATTGTTGTTTCTTTAGAATCCACATATGACGCAAAGCTGGTTTCTAGTCATGTTGAATTAACAATTCCCCTTCCTCAGAATACAGCCGATGTTTCAATTAATACCATTGATAGATTCAAAGCAAAATATGATGATGAGAAAAATGCAGTAGTTTGGAAGCTTCAGAACTTTTCTGGTAAGTGCACATCAGAGGTAACAATTCAAGTTCAATGCCTCTCAGCATCATCTAAATCATCTCCTGCGACTAAACTTACAGAACCAATATCCGCCGACTTTTCTATTCCCAAGTTTTCTGTATCAGGACTTGCACTACACACAATACGGACAAATTTGCCGAAACCTGTTGATTTGTTCATTCGATATGCAACAAGAGCAGGGAACTATCAAATAATGATGATTCCATCATCAACAAGAACACAGTAACTATTAACAACATAATATACATTTATTAAATCTAGTCATCTCTTCTCTTCTCCCTGATTTTTTTAATCTTTTCCATTGTTGCTTCGATTTGCTCCTCATAGATCTGAATTGATTGATGAAAAGAAAAAGTCATCACCTCTTTGTCATTTCTCATATCTTTAATAATTCTTACTTTCTTCTCTTCAAGATTTTCAAGTTTCATTGATAATTCTAAATTCTCAATTTGCTGATTATCTATTTCGATTATGACTCTATTTCTTTCATCAATCAAATTTCTAAGTTTAATAATGTGCTTTAATTTTAGATCAATGTTATTTTCTTTAACATCATTAAAACTGAAAGAAATATTCCGGGAAGACTGAACAGGAAGTGAAATCAATTTGTCGTTTCTCAATACCTCGAAATATGGAGCCTCAAATGACTGGTTAATCATCTTAGTATCTATATGATTATATGCTATTATGCGATAAGATCTCATGGCAATATTAAATCTCCTTTCCAAATTGTCGTTTTCAATTCTTTCTAAATCATAGTAATCATGATTAAAACCATCTTCATGAATACCCTCTTCATTCAATTCCTCAATAATACTATTAGACGAAATTGATTGTTGGATAAGCACCTTCTTGTATTGATATTGTTTCATTATTAAATCTATAAGTGTTGTATAGCGATTACGAATTGTATTCGATAAACTGCTCTCTTCTTGATAAAAAGAATCGAAAACCTTTCGTAAATAAGAAATACTGTCCTCTTTTGATAGTATGATACGATTAGCTAACGATATTGATCTTTCCAATTCTTCGACAATTCTTTTTATAATTTCACATTCTTCAAAACATTTTTCATTTTCAATTGAAGTAATTTTAACCATTTCATCTCTAATAGATTTCATTTCTGTCAAGTATTGGTTAATTAAATCTTTCAACTCTTTTCTTTGGGAATCTAATTCCAAATAATTATTTTCCCCATAATTTTCATTCATCCTTCGATTCAAAAGATTCCTTTCCACTAAATCACTCTCCCATTTATCCAAAAACAACTTTTTAAACATGTTTTGCCTCTTTTTTTCAACAATATCTAACATTAATAAATTACTTGTGTTATTCAACCAGTACCAAAATACTAGATCAATTCTGGTAATTATGATAAACGTAATGGTGGATATCGAATTCCATGTTTTATCAATGAAGAACATAGCTTTTAGAATCAAAATCGATCAATCCAACTGATAGATCTGTTATTCTTCTATGGGATGGAAATCAAAGGTTTGATGGTGTTAATTTATCTTAAAATCATGTTTAGTATGATTTTGTTGATTTTTTCTCATGTCATAATTAGAGATCTACATTTAGCACATTCGCAAATGAGTATCCAACAAGATCAATTATTGTTTTTTTTATTCTGTGATCGATTTCAAAATGTATGGTTCAATTATTATCAACAATAGGAATTCTGAAGATGATTTTGGTCATTGTAATCAGGAAAATCCCAGATGATTGAGTGTGTATTTGATAAAAATATGAACGGAAACACATTTGATCAAAGAGTAGGACAAATGATCATTGATGACTGCTGGATACTAGAAGGATACACAAACAATTGATCCCAAATAATTAATGCGAAATCTGTTGGTCCTAGTTTTTTGATTCTTCGTTTTTCTTCATATTAGGGTCAAACTGATATCAAAATTAAAACAACTCATGTTCTGATTATACCACTTCAAAAGATTGTTTCTTTTGGAATTTATTGATTTGAATGCAAGTATTTATAAGAGTTTTTATTGCCTCATAGAACTAATTCTATATTGTTCTCTTAGGAAGGGTGATAAAATATTATAAAAATCTTCATTATTCCAGTTGGAGCATTTGAAATCTAATACTATTGTACAAAAATGTTTAGTCTTCTGGTATTATTTAATATTTCAATCTCAGATGATTTTTTTGCACGTTCTCCTGTTCATCATATAGACCATTCCCTAATCTTTTTTTGAATTCAAGGATCAGCAAGAAACTGAAATTATGGACTGTATCATTCTTTCAAATAGACTTTTTGTCTCCAAACCGTACTTGAAAGAGACATTTTATGGAATCAATTATAACTCAAATACCTCAATGGGTGAAGAATACTACTATTCAATTAGAATCCTTAAGCTGGAGGTATATTTTAAAATTGTATTTAACATTGCTTTCTGATAATATCTCAGATATCTGTTTTTGCTGTAGCTTTTATATCATGTTTGGTCATTCGTTTTATCCACAGAAATTTCAAAGAAATTTTAACAAAGATGTATTTGACAAATAAGTTTGTTTAAAATTGTGTTTATTAGATAAATGTTACCACTCTTGTTTTTTTATGCATTCTCAAATCAGTTAATTGCCCCAGTTGAATTGGATAAACAAATTAATGGAATCCCAAATATAACTTTTACTGTTAATAGAATGGTTGACGTTGAATTCGAAGTTCGTGATGTTCAGGCAATTATTCTTAATATTCCATATGAAAACACTTCAATTATAATTCATGAACAGACAGGATGGAGAGTAGAAGTTCATTTAAACCAAAATGCCTCGAAAAAAATAACCTTTGGCTCAACATATAAACCATATGTCATTGATTTTGGAGAAAACACAGGTTTTATAAAAGTTTATATTCTTGATCCAGATTTTCCATTTCTACATATATCTGGGGTTGTTTATTCACAGTTAAAATTTGCCAATATGTGTGAAGGGAGAAGGTATGTTTCGATTGGATCTTATCACCAATTCACAATAGCTGGGGAAGACTCTTCTTACTCGAGAAAAAGAAATATTTCGACATTTTATAATCAAAAGATTTGTATTTGGTTTGCTTCTCCTGTTTATTTATACAATTATTTCAAATATGATATAGGTGGTTATGAGGGAAACATGTATTTGGTAGGGGCATCAATGAATACGACAAACTATGATAAGAAGATTTCAGGAAGTGGAAGTTGTCAATATTTCACTACGAATTCAAGTATTATGTATTGGACATACCACAGTCAAGACCTAAGTAAAAGTATAGTTATCGAATCTAAACCTGAAGGGAATTCAAATAATGATATCATGAAGAATTGTGGATTTGGGGTATTATCATATGAATCATCGAAAAAGTTTTGGTTGTATGATTCATATACACCTGAAAACCCTTCATCTTCGCATTATTATTTATTCTGGATCGCATTAGGGCTAATTGTAATTACTGTTTTATCTGTTTTTTGGGTGTTTTGTATTAAAAATAAGAAAGAAAATGATAGATTATCGTTCATCTCAAGCACACCCCTTTGCACAAATCAGGAAGTATCAATTGCTGAATCGCAATCCCAAATATACTCCAATATAAACATTCCTATTGAAAAAAGCTCTTGTTTCAACACTATTGCATTATGGAAGTCATCAATATAAAACTAATAAATATCAGGAAAGTGATTTGATAAATGAAATGGTGGTGAGGATCAGGAATCTTGTTTAAATCTGTTCGAAAATCAAGACAAATATCAGGAAATTTGTAACATATTTCTCTTCTTTCTGAAGCTTCTGTATAGTTTCTCTTCAATCATTATTTTCCATTTTGGTGTTTCTAATCAGACTTTATCTTTATCTTCATTAGAACAATTTTTGATTGAATATATGAAGAATCATGGAATAGCAGCTCAGTGTATTCCTATCACGATCAAGCATAAAAAAACATTCATAACTCTCTTAACTCAACAGATTTCTCCATATCATATACATTAAAGAAACAAATTAAATATATATAATAATGCTATTAATGCTCTATCATCATCCGAAAAAGAATTTGAATCCATTAGAGTTGAAAAATGATAAATTCTCATTGGTATGATCAAACAGTTTTTGGGATAAGGATAAGTCAGAATGAACAAAGATCTGTAATTAATTCTGTTATGGCGACAATAGGAGTGAAGAATGCAATGATTTAACAAAATTTTATGGAATTTTTATTGGTATGTTGGCAAGGGTATCAATGACCCTTCAAATTTTAAAAGCAGAAATTTTCAAAATGAATTCGAAAATTTTTTTTTTATTTTGTAAATAATAGTCAAATCATGATGAATATCCCATTTGAAGATCTAACTAGAGTCAGAACTATTCGAAGTCGTGATACTGGGGATATTTATTTGGCAAGATCAGTATTATTTGGAGAGGTAGTTGTAAAGAAAATTGTAAAAATGGAAGGAGAAGCAAACAAAGGGATTATGCGGGTTTTTGAAATTAATTCTCCTAATATCATTCGATACTATGGTAAAGCGCATAATTTTGATGGAGAATACATTGTAATGGAGTATGCTGCTAATGGAAATCTATTTGAATATTTGAAGAAAATGAAAGAGAAATCAAATGAATTTAGTTGGGAAAAAAGAATATTGATTGCATTAGATGTTTCAAGGGGGCTGTTGATGATGCACACTAAAGGTTTAATCCATCATAATTTGAAAAGTTTAAATATTCTACTTGATGAGAATTGTAGGGCAAAAATCTCAGGTTTTAGGTATTCTTCATTTATTGATCAGAATCAAACGGTGGAAATAGATAATTCAAAAGATTATTGGGAATTATTGTGGAAATCTCCGGAAGATTTAATGAAGCGCCATAATATTAATGAAGAATCTGATGTTTATTCACTGGGAGTTGTGTTTTGGGAAATTTCTTCTTGTTCTGTTCCATATAGTAAATTAAGTTCAGAAGAAATTGAAGATTTTGTTAAGAGCGGAGAGAGACTTGAGGTCCCCAAAACATGCCCCAAGAGATTCAAACAGTTAATTGAAGACTGTTGGAATCAAGATCGATCAAAAAGACCAACATTGAAGGAAATTGTTGGTATTCTATCGGAATTATTTCTGAATATTGACATTCTTGATCAATGGAAAACTGAAAAACCAAATGATTATGAAGAAGACATTACTTTAGCAGCAGAAAAAGGGAAACTCACTAGCATCATTTATAATTTGGCAAATGGGGTGGGAGTGAAAGGAAAATGTATTAATGATAAAGAAACAATACTCAATCTTGCGGCAATCAATGGTCATCTTAATATTGTTGAATACTTGGTCAATCATGGAGCTGAAGTAAATTCAAAAGATAGACATTTATTGACTGCTCTTCATTTATCATCTAAATGTGGTCATCTTAGTGTTGTTGAATACTTGGTCAATCATGGAGCTGAAGTAAATACAAAAAGTCAAAATCTCAGTACTGCTCTTCATTTATCATCTAAATGTGGTCATCTTAGTTCTGTTGAATACTTGGTCAATCATGGAGCTGAAGTAAATTCAAAAGATAGACATTTATTAACTGCTCTTCATTTATCATCTAAACGTGGTCATCTTAGTATTGTTGAATACTTAGTCAATCATGGAGCTGAAGTAAATGCTTTGGAAGAAAAATATCGCACTGCTCTTCATTTATCATCTAAAAATGGCCATGTTAGTATTGTTGAATACTTGGTCAATCATGGAGCTGAAGTAAATTCAAAAGATAGACATTTATTAACTGCTCTTCATTTATCATCTAAACGTGGTCATCTTAGTGTTGTTGAATATTTGGTCAATCATGGAGCTGAAGTAAATGCAAAAGATAGAAATTCATTGACTGCTTTTCATTTATCAGCTAAAAATCGTCATGTTAGTGTTGTTGAATATTTGTTGAATCATGGAGTTGATTTCTCGTATGGAATCAATGATGAGAGTTATCTCCATTGGTCATCATCAAATGGTCATCTTAGTGTTGTTGAATACTTGGTCAATCATGGAGCTGAAGTAAATGCTTTGGAAGAAAAAGATCGTACTGCTCTTCATTTATCAGCTGAAAATGGTCATCTTAGTGTTGTTGAATAC